>UMBP01046065.1_pt1 | contig 46470 bp, 30 predicted proteins | sample 1963991 | NCBI WGS metagenome assembly UMBP01 (sample SAMEA4835944, study PRJEB28245) | human gut metagenome | biome: gut microbiome; material: fecal sample | place: Denmark | collected 2008
AAGCACGTGCTTTCAAACCATATACTACTGACTTATCAGGAGTCAATTTATCAGGTCGCTGGTAATCTGCTAAATACTGCTCTGCCTTGTCGAGATCGGAAAGAATAAATGCCCACATATTTTCATTAGTAGCACGAGGGTTAGTAGCTAAGTCAGAAAGAGCAGTAGCCTCGGTTACGATAGGAACCGTTTCTGCATTTTTGTCTAATGCATAAGTTTTATTAGCAAACATACGCGCTAAATCCATGTAGAACATTGCCCGCATGGCATATGCGATACCTGCACCTGACATTTTATCTGTATCGGGGTTCTCTCCAGCTAATGAAAGAACGGTATTGCAATTCTTAATCCAACTATAATAATATGTCCATGGAAACTGACATAGAAGATATTGGGGGCCAAGAGCCACACCACAACTGTACCAAGTAGAATATTGGTGTCCTGAGAAGCTGGGAACAAGGTCTTGCCCCATTACATCACGCATCTGATAAAAAGAGGGATAACCGTAATCATAAGGATATCTTTTATCTGCGCCAGCGCCAAATTGAAATGTACCGGCCAACGAAGAAGTTATGCCGCTCACAAAGTTATCATACGAACCAGGAGCATTGGCTGCCTGATCCTTGGTTATGGTGGATGATTGCGGATCAATCTCTTCAATACAACTTGTTGCAAGAGTAAGTCCGAATGCAACAGTTAAGAATGGAATCAATATTTTTTTCATATTCAATTTCACTTATTTGTTTAGAATGTTATTTGAATACCTCCTGAAATATTGCGTACAGGAGAGTATGCTGTTATGTCTTTGTTTCCCTCATAAGAATAGCGGGGGTCGAAACCTTTGCGTGCAGACCAGAAGCATAGATTCTCACCGGCAGCATAGATGCGTATTTTGGCTATATTCCTCAGAAGATTTTTTGGAAGTGTATAACCCACTGTGAACGACTGGAAATTCAGATAACTGGCATTGGTGAGGAAACGATCTGAATTGGAGAACACTGTGTACTTGTCGCCATACTGCCAGCGGGGAATATCGCTTGAAGTATTATTAGGACTCCATGCTTTGAGATAATCTTTATGGAAGTTGGAGCCTGCACTGGCAGAGGTTTCATTAGGAGTCATCAAAGAGGCGTAACGATTATCAGTAACCTTGCCTCCTATTTGATAATCGAATGAAGCAGAGAAATCAAAGTCGAGTACTCGCAATGAAGTGCTGAATCCACCGTATAGTTTAGGCAGAACATTGCCTTGCGCATATTTAGTAGCTTCATTGGGGTTAGTAGTAGTGTAAGAATGCTCTTTACCAGGTCTGCTGGTAGAACCTTTCAAATTTTCGTCCACCCAATAGGTGGCCTCTCCTTTTTCATTAACACCAGCATATTCAGCACAGAATGCGTTGTAAAGTGGACCACCTTCCTCATACCAGTTTTGAGCAATATCAGTAGAGTTTGTTTCCGCAAAACCTCCATTTCCTATAGTCTTCGATTCGGGTAAAGTGAGTATTTTAGCCTTGTTATGCGATAGATTTGCTGATACACTCCAATCTATATCTCTTGTACGCACGATAGTCCCAGTTAAGGCGAGTTCTACACCCATATTGCGAATATCCCCCAAATTACCATAGTAACCGCGTGAACCTGCTGATTCAGGAACAGATAGCCAAAACAACAAGTTACTGGTCTTTTTAGTATAAAAGTCTACATTACCAGCCAACCGACCTTTCCATAAACTAAATTCCACACCGACATTGATATTCGTAGTCGTTTCCCAAGTGATGTCCGGATTACCAATACGCCAAAATGTGGGCGACATGGTCGTTTCATTTGTTGCAGTCAGTGTATACATATCAGTGTATGCCCAACTACCAATATTGTCATTACCTTGCTGGCCTATGGATGCTTTCAGTTTCAGTTCATCCAACCAAGAAGAGTAATTTTCCATAAAATTTTCTTGGGAAATTCTCCATGCGGCACCTACTGACCAGAAATTACCCCAGCGATGTTCTTTTGCAAAATACGAAGAAGCGTCACGGCGATAAGATGCTGATACAAAATATTTTTCAGCATAGTTATATTGAGCGTTACCAAAGTAACCTTCTACATTGTATACTGTGGTATAAGAACTGGCATCATTCTTCGTTGCAAAAGCATTGATTTCCGGAATATCAGGAGAAAATCCACCTTTTGCCGTAGCTGCCAGATATTTAGTCGTAGCTCTATAATATTCATGCCCCACCATTACATTTACATTATGTCTGCCAAAGTCTTGAAAATAAGTCAAGGTTTGAACATTATTGGTTCTAAATCCGGTGGTGCCAGTCTTCTGGATTCTGCCATTAGTACCTGCAGCAGGGCCATAAAATGGATTCTGATAATCTGAATAGTTGGTCTGTCCCAAGATAACGGTACTTGTTGCATTTGCTTTTAAGAAACTGGTAATATTTACATCTGCCATAAAAGTACCATTCAGCTGGTCACCAATAGATTTAACTTGGTTATATAAGTTAGCACCCAGTGGGTTACCATTGGACATAAATGGACGGGTACCTAAACCACCATAGTCATTTATTCCATAATCATAGCCATCATGGCCGTATTGGTCTTTTTTCACGATAACATTGCCCGCTGCATCTACCACACGTACAAACGCAGGATAAATAGGTGCAATACTACTGGTGTAGTACATTAAATTTGTATTATTTCCGGTGGTACTCATATTGGGATTTGACTCTTGATTAGAGTGAATATAACCTACATTCGCACTCAATTTCAACCATTTCTTAGCTTGATAGTCAGCCTTAATACGTGCACTAACACGATCGTAGCCTGAATTTTCAATAATGCCATCTTCATTCAAATAACCAAGGCTGGCGTAAAAAGAGGAACGATCGGAACCACCGCTTACACTTACGTTGTATTCTTGACGTAGAGCGCTTTTATAAGCTAAATCTTTCCAGTCATCAGGTCGTAAATAATAATCTGTACCTTGATAGTTATACTTACGCCCTAATGTGGCATTGGAATTCAACTGTCCATCGGTCCCAATCAGCATCTGACCATCGGGAACAGTATAAACATTGTACTTCAAATCGCTAATCATTTTCTGATTAGCCCAAGAATTAGCATCAGCTGCATTCAATCCCTGGCTATAGCGCGAATAGTTATAAAGTTGAGAATAGTAGGCTTCATAATACTGTCCCGGGTCTGTAATAACATCATAGTCTTGAACACCGCGTGTATTGACACCCCACTTTATATCCACATTGACTACGGCTTCTTGCGTCTTACCTTTCTTAGTAGTAATGATGATGACACCGGCAGCACCACGGGCACCATAAAGAGCAGCGGATGCGGCATCCTTCAAAACAGAGATTGATTCGATATCATTTTGTGGAATATTGGATAAATTAGCAGTATAAGGAGCACCATCTACAATAATCAGCGGATCAGTATTTGCATACATGGAAGCAATACCACGAATATTGATTTTGCCATCACCCGAGCCTGGTGCTCCTGATCCTCCACGTATCTGCAAACCAGCAACAGAACCAACTAAAGCATCAGATACATTGGTCGTAATACGCTTTGATAATTCCTCAGTATTAACAACTGAAGCTGAACCTGTAAAGGCAGATTTCTTTGCTGTACCGAAAGCAACAACTAATACTTCATCCAACATCTCTGTATCTGCTTTCATTGTAACCTTCACGTGTGGCGCAATAGCCACCTCTTGCACCTGCATTCCAATATACGAGATTTGCAACGTATTCGCAGAACTCGGTACTATATATATAACTGATATTAAGATGATTACATTTGCTTATAGAACTCAATGAAAGAAAATAAATATTTACCAAAACATTGATTTTAAGGTGCATAAGAAATGCTAGTGCATATTTGTATCTACCGGAATTATCCTTGATTTGTATTTTAAATATCTAATTATAAGATTATTATCATTATATAACAAGCGAAAATAAACAATAAAACCGATACTATGGGTTCTCATTAATACATAATTGTATAATATATTTTAAATTGTTACCAAAATCAGAACGATATATTTTATATCTAAAATTGATTCTTTTAAATGTCTTGATTTTTATTCAAAAAAGCACTATATTCGATCGGATGCAATGTGAATACATACAACTAAAAAATAAGAAAAGAATATAGAGATCAAAAACGATAGATCCTTGTTATTGACTACATTCTCATTATCGAAGCTTGTTCGGGAGGTATACTCAATAGTTGCTCATGCTGAATGAATGTAAAAAGATCGCTCGCTTCCCAGTGAACGGTCTTAAAAAACTTAGCTAAATATAGGTATACAATGATTTATATAAAGAATCGCACTCTTGATTTTTGAAAAAATAAGATAAGCCCCACTCTTTCATTTGGCATAAAACAAATGAAAGAATGGAGCTTATTAATAGGTTAATTCACTAATTCCTTATTTAGCAGCCTCTAAGGACTCTAAATAAGCATCCCCATTTAAGTACAGATATGAAGGATTAGCACAAGGTGAGGCAGCCCCTTCGCTATAATCCGCCATCTTAATATACAAAGAGTTGGCAGGGAAGGTAATACAGCCAGCCTTTTCATCATAAGTTCCCAATGGGTATGTCGCAATATTTGTTGACAGATTTCCATATACAGAACCGATAGAGAACATTCCATATCCCCAGTCCATGCCTAAGTCAACTGGTGATAATGCCGCTCCCTGGCTGGTCACATCAATAGTAAAGAGATATTTGCCCGGTACCACATCGCTTTCCTCATTAAAAGGATAACCATCATAGCCACCATACTCATCTACCGTTTCTGTCGCTACACGTGCAAACGGACTGTCAAAGCGGAAACGAACGCTGGTAGCCGTTTCTGCCCGTTCCAGTTTTACAGCCATCGGCATTGAAGGATCAACGCCGAAGAAAGTAGATACAGTACCGTCTAAATAATAACCGGTACCGATTGATTCCCATTTAATGATACTGAAATTAACAGAAATTTCATTATATCCACTAGTGTATTCACTTACATTATCACCACTCACGGCCAGCTTTAGATTATAAAGAATCCCTGCTGCCGCTGATGGAGTCTCCACAGTCAACGTCGTAGTTGCCTCTCCGGCAGCAAATGATGCTGTAGAAGGGCATATAAATATATTCTCTTCGTTATTCAAGACCTTTATATCCACAGAACCAGCTGCATCAGTTACAGAACGTTTTAGTGTAAGGATAAAAGAAGTAACTCCAGGTTCAACTTCTACCGTTTGGGTATAATTACCTGCAAAACAAATTCCTTGATTGCCCTCCTCTAATCCTCCCGGAGTATAACTTTCCGCATCCGGATCGCAAGCCACAGCCATCAATGCAATAGCAAACAGGCTAAATATTTTATTGATATATTTCATATTCTATCCTTTTTATAATTAACTTATTCTTCATCAGGTATCGGAGTTGGAGCAGATACCAACGGATTATTTTCCAACAATGGATTGTATTGTACCTCTTTGTTGGGGATGCTGTAAATTTGGACCGGATCACCTGCAGCAATGTTAAATACCGCAGTTTTTGGGAATCCGCATCCCAAACGATTAACACCTTTATTCAGACGCATGATATCGAAATAGGCTAAACCCTCACCCCAGAATTCGATACGTCGCTGATGCCAAACAGCTTCCTGCACAGCTTCACCTGTTGTAGCTGTACATTTATAAGACGGATCACGATAGGTATTTACAAATGAATTGAGAGTGTTCACACCACCGCTTACATCATTGTTCATGGCTTGTGCTTCTGCTTTAATTAGATACATTTCCTCTACACGCATCAAAATCACATCAGTTGCATTGTTATTTGATCCCCATTCGTCATTCATTGGGCCATATTTCACTTGTGTGTAAACCGGAGCACCTTTTTTAGTAATATAAGCCTGTGCTGCTGCCGGCAGATTAACAGATACGCCTGTATCATCCAGAAACCATCCTTTACGTACATCACTTTCAGGAATCTGGTTGTAGAGTTTTGGACTGATTCTGCGCCATCCTCCCACAGAGGCATAGCCATAATTCAGTGACCCCATGTGAGATGGAAAATTACAAATGCCAGTAGTACTTACACGGTCTTTATCCGTAATTAAGATACCCCACATCCATGAAGCATCTTCAATATCAATGAAAGTTGGTTTGCTCACCGCTGCGCTACTATATGGAACCGAAGATGTACTGGCAAGTGCAGCTTCTGCATCTTTCAATGCATCTGCATAATTGTGCATAGTCAGGTGAACACGAGCACGTATACCATAAGCAACATCAAGACTAACATAACGCTTGTCGGAGCGGGTTTTCTTTGTATTAGCCAATAACTCAATAGCCTTATTCAAGTCACCCAAAATGAATTCATAGGTTTCTTTTACCGTAGAGCGGGCACAGCCATTTGCAGCTGCCTCTTCTGCATTCTCGGGAGTGATAATGGGTACCCCTGGGGCATCTTCATGTCCCTTATAGTTGAACTGATATAACTGTACCAACGTAAAGTAATCGAATGCACGGATAGCCAATGCTTGTGCCAAATAAAATTGCAGAGTAGGGTCAGACGTTTCATTATCTACAGTGCCAATAACAGCGTTGGCTGTATAAATCTGGTTGTAAAGCGTACCCCAAAATTCGATGGTAGCCGTACTCGTACTTAAGCAATCGCTATAATCGGCTGAATTAGAATACCAATTGTAGCCTGTTATATCAGCTACAAAATCCGTAGTCCTTGAATCAGTAGCTAACATAATAGTAGGATAACCTATATCACTATGTACGTTATCATCTTCGGTATAAATTTTAGCATATTGTGTAAAGTTAGCTGTAATAGCAGTTACACTGGCTTCAATTTTAGAAGGGTCAGCAGCAACCACATCCTCTTTTTGGTCAGCTGTAATAGTAGAACTTAGTGGGGCAGTATCCAAATCAGTACATCCGACTACTAATGCACCGAATAGAGCAACTTGCGTTATCTTATATATTCTTTTCATATTCTTTCTTTTTTATAAAATTCAATCATTTATCAGAATGTTACTTTCAGGCCACCAGAAATGGTACGTATAGGAGTGTAGCGGTCTGTTGAGGCAGTCGTATAGCTCATACGTGGATCAAGTCCTCTGCGGGCAGAGAAAAGAGCTACATTATCGGCTGCACCATAAACACGCAAGCTGCCGATACCCAAATTTCTCAACCATCTTTGGGGCAGTGTGTAACCTAATGTAATGTTATTGATAGCGAAATAGTCAGAACTTGTTAACCAACGATCTGAACTAGAATTGGTATATTTATCAATTGCATCTATACGCGGTATATCAGAATTCGTGTTTTCGGGTGTCCAGGCATTCAGTATATCTTTGTGCCAGTTATAACCAAGGTCATGTGAGCCACCACCATGCATCAACGCCTGATAACCACTATCATATATCTTTCCACCTAACTGATAAGCACACTGGATAGAAAAATCGAAACCATAAAAATCCAATGTAGTGCCGATACCTCCATAAATAGTGGGGAGAAGATCACCGCTGGCCTGGCGGTTTGTGTTATAAGCAGCCGACCAGTCACTGGTTTTATATTCTGCTCCGTCAGTATCTTTAGCCCAATACTGTGCCTCACCACTTTCATGGTCTACACCTGCATATTTCGTCAAATAGAACTGATATAAAGATTCACCTTCACGATAGATATAAGATCCATTAATCATTTCCCCTTTCAGGTCAGGGTGTAATTCAAGAATCTTATTTTTCATCATAGTTCCGTTCCAATTGATGACCCATTTGAAATTGTTAGTCTGAATCGGAGTGTAATTCAATTCAATTTCAATACCTGAGTTACGTACTGAACCGATGTTCATCGGGAACTGTGTATAACCGTTGGACATAGCTACCGGCTTGTAATACAACATATCTTTCGTCTGGCGATTGAAATATTCGATAGTACCATCAACGCATCCTTTCAAAAGAGCAAAGTCCACACCAACATTGAATGAATTGGATGTTTCCCAAGTGATATCTTTGTTTCCTTTATAGAAGAGTACACCGTCAGAGAATACTCCTTCCGAACCGCTCACTGTAAATTGATCTTGGTAAGGATAATAGTTTGTGTATCCTTTATAAAGAAGGTTATCGTTACCTTGTTGTCCGAAAGAAGCTTTCAATTTCAGCATATTAATCCAGTCAATATGAGAAATGAAGTTCTCTTTAGCCATATCCCATGCAGCACTTACACTCCAAAAGTTACCCCAGCGATTATCCGGATGGAAACGTGAAGAAGCATCACGACGATAAGAAACACTTGCATAGTACTTTTCATCGAAATCATAGCTGGCACGTGTGATGATACCGATAGTAGCATATTCATTGTAGCTGCCGGAACCATTTTTACGGTCAATCACATTTGAGGCAGTCCAGTTCTTATCACTATACATATTGTAGCCCAGAATATAATGAGATTCAGTATTATAATCCATACTCTCATATCCGGCCAAAATATCAATGTGATGCACATCAAATGCTTTTTTATAAGTCAGTAAATATTGTTGGTCCAGAGAATACGTGCGTGATGAATACTGTTGCACAGAACCGTTTTGGGATGCAGACTGGCCATAATACTTGTTACCTACAATATGTAAACGTGTATTATCCACATGCAAACCTAAAGAAGCAGTCAAAGACAGACCATCCAGAATATCTACTTTGGCATACCATTTCCCATTCAGGATATCCATTAAATATTCTTCCGTATCATAGAGAAAACTACTCATTGGGTTAGACATACTCATAAAGTTACGAGTGAAGTTTGTACTTTCACCATCACCATAATCATATATCCGATAACCGGTATTAGCATCATGCATAATCTGACCTTCAGCATTACGAACATACATTGGATAAATGGGGGCAATGAAGTTACCTACAAAAAAAGCATTACCCGATGAAGTGGCTGCATCTGTGTCCTGATCTCCAGGATAGCGACTTTTTACATTTGCATAGCTTAAATTTACACCGAACTTCAGCCATTTCTTAGCTTGATAATCTACGTTTATACGACTAGAAATACGTTCGAAACCAGAGTTCTCAATAATACCGTCATCGGCAAGATAAGCAGCAGAGAAATAATAACTCAATTTGTCAGTACCACCAGATACGCTCAGATTGTATTCCTGACGCATGTTACTTTCAAACATTTCATCTGACCAGTTATCCGGTGTATAATAGTAATCACCATCACTATAACCTAACGTTGCATATGGATTCAGTTTGCCATCCCGACCTATCAGGTTCTGACCATTGGGCACATTGTAAATCTGATATCCTAAACCTGGAATCAAATCGGCATTAGCCTGTTGATAGGCTCTCTCAGCTGTATATTTACTATTATATACATAACCATTATATATGGCAGAGTATGCAGTTTCCATGTAAGTAGCTGCGTTTTGCAATACATCGTAGTTCTTCACTAAACGCGAATTAGCTCCCCAACGTGCATCCAATGATACCAATGTCTCTCCGGTTTTTCCTTTTTTAGTTGTTACCAAGATAACACCATTAGCGCCACGAGCACCATACAAAGCTGCCGCTGCTGCATCTTTCAGTACTGTCATTGACTCAATATCTTGTGAGTTGACGGCAGAAATGTCACCTTCGTACGGAATACCATCTACTACATACAACGGATTATTACTGGCATACATGGAGCCAATACCGCGAATACGTACTGTAGCTTTTTCTCCCGGCTGTCCATTTGTACTTTGTGTCTGTACACCTGATACTGTTCCGGAAAGAGCATTTGATATATTTGAAACCTGGCGTTTCTCCAGAGTTTCGGACTTTATCACAGAAGCTGAACCTGTAAATGCCGATTTCTTAGCCGTACCATAAGCGACCACCATTACTTCATCAAGCATTTCAGAGTCGGACTTCATGAAAACTTTTACAGTCGACTTTATAGCCACCTCCTGCGTCTGCATACCTATGTAAGAGATTTGCAATGTTTTCGCAGAACTCGGTAGATCGTATCTTGTTGACAATCAATAACAAATATATATTTATAGAACTCAAATCAAGACAAATATAATTTATTAAATATCTATAAACTAGATATATACAGAACATGAACATATATTTGTATCTACCTAAAAGTTCCTTTATTTTATTTTCAAATACCTAATTATCAACTAGTTGCTGTTTGATTGTGAATATAAATGAGTGACAAAACCAATACTATGGGTTCAAGTAGAGATTAAAATGTATGAAATACTTGAATTTTCTACCCAAACCAGATTGGTAAATTGCATGCATATCAATAATTTACCACGTAGTCTTGATTTTTCAATAAAAAAGTACTATGTACAGTTGGGCTTAATACGAACAATTTCATTCTCACAAACAACAAATAACAGTATCGATAAAAACGATAAATAGAACATTTACTCTAACTTCCAATTAGCCTATATTAAATCAATATTTATTCTCTTATATAATAGAGAATTACAGGTTTAATTAGAGAAAATAAATATAAGAAAACACCCTAAAAGTCATATATAAAACTTTTAGGGTGCATTTCAGCTAAAACAACTTTATTTTAAGAAGACTTTATTCGTATCCCGGATTCTGCTGCCCTTGAATATTAGGGTTAACATCAACTTCTGCTTGTGGAATAGCTAATATTATTCTGTAATCATCCCAGTTCGGAGATATTAAATCCGTTGAATTTAAGTAATGGTCAGTACCCTCACCTGGTGTTTTTTCACGGTTTAGGGTTAAACCCAGTCGCATTGCATCGTAGAAGCGATGACCTTCCATGACCAGTTCCTTTCTTCTTTCTTTCAAAATAAGCTCTTCTGTCGCAGTAACATCTGTTAACTCGGGAACTGCACGTTTTCGAATCTCATTCAAATAGAAATCTGCTTTATCCTGATTGGGAGTTGATTTTTTCAGTGCAGCTTCAGCAGCTATTAAGTAGATATCTGATAAACGAAGTACGCGTACATTATTAACCGGTAATTTCCCATTATAGCCCGGGTATTTATTGATAAACCTTATCTCTCCATTATTATCCGCTTCAAAAAGTCCTGCACGTATATCATTTGGATATTCAGATATTAAAGTAACAAATGCTTTTGTAGCAATTAACTCGCCATATCCATCAGGACCTGCTACATAACCAAATAATTCAAGGTTACCTGAACGAGTTTCATCAATGTCAATATCAAAAACTGATTCTGAATTTTCTTTTTGTGCCCAAATAGAAAGATACTCTGCATTGGAAACCAATGAATAGGGGCCATCCTGTGCTACTTCATCAGCATATTTGAAAGCATTGTCCCAATCTCCTTTATAAAGATAAACACGTGCTAACAAAGCTTTTGCTGCCCAACGATTAATATGCCCATAGTTCGTTTCTTCATTTAAAAGACCGATGGCCTTCTCTAAGTCTTCTATAACCATCTTATAACCGTCAGCCACACTTGCACGTGAGGGTAGTTCATCTTCTGAGATAACCCGATCCGCCAAAGGAACCCCATAAGACGTACCGTTATCTTTCAAATAAGGTGTACCATAAGTTAGTAATAAATTGAAATGGCAAAGAGCACGGATAGCAAGTGCTTCACCTTCCGAATTATCACGTTCAACTGTTTCTGGAATATTATCAATAACAGCCAGCATTGTATTGGCGCTATTGATAATTCCATAAGGAATACTCCAAAGACCTTCAGGAGAATTGTTAATCCGGTGAATAAAACGATAATAATTCTCTGTGCGAGAAGCGGTCTGACCTATAGGCTGTATATCATCGCCACCGACTTCACCTCGTACCAAGAAATTACATCCATAAAAACTGGTATTTGTCAGCGTATAATACATTCCATTCAGCGCTTTGTCCAAGTCTTTTTGCTCGCTCAAAGCTTCTTCTGGGGGGAGAGCATCGTCGGGATTTACCTTCAAGAAATCATCACAGGAGGTAAATACAATGATCGACACAACTGTAGCTAATATTAAAGATTTGATTTTCATATTTGTTTCTTTTTTAATGTCAGTTAATTATAATCCGATTTCGAAACCAAATGTAAAGGTCTTTAATGCCGGAAATGCAAAGGAGGTGACTCCATTGATAGCTTGTTCCGGATCTACATTCTTATAAGCGGACCAAGTCAATAGGTTACTTCCGGAGAAGAATACACGTACATTATTCATTTTGGCAGAACGAACCCATCTGGATGGTAAGGTATAGGATAAACTTAAAGTTTTCAGACGGAGATAATTGGAACTTTTCATATAGCGGTCGCTGGCATAACGAGCATAGGGATTGCCATTAACACGACGAGGAACATCAGTTTTATCACCCGGTTTCTGCCATCTGTTCAACTGGTCAGCTGAGATATTGTAGTAAGGAGTTTCACCATCTGTTCCCAAATAAAGTAACTCAATATCATCCATGATATGTCCGCCCAGTGAATAAGTAAATAAAGCATTTAATTCCACACCTTTCCATGAAAGAGTATTTCTCCATCCACCAATAATAACCGGATCTGGTTTTCCTATAATAACACGTTGTGCTTTACTCGGGTCCTTGGTCAATTCTTTATTAAGGCTTCCATCATTGTTCTTAGTATTTAAAACCCATTGCTCTTCACCGGTTTCCGGATCAACACCGGCCCATTCGCGACTCCACCAAGAGTAATAAGACTCACCTTCACGAAGAATACTGGTACCATCAATAATATCTTTGCCTCCATATAATTTTTTCACCTTATTGGAATTATGTGATAGGTTCAGGCCAGTAGTCCATTTCAGAGGAGTATCTCTAAATACATCCACATTTACATCCAACTCTACACCTTTATTTTGCATTTCACCCACATTTTTCAGAATTGAGGAAAAACCTGTAACTAAAGATACCGGTTGACTCTGAAGCAAATCTTTTGTGTTGCGATTATAATAGTCGAATGTAATACCTACTCTATCGAAAAGTCGTGCATCGAAACCGATATTGAAATTATAATTCTTTTCCCATGATAAATCGGGATTTGCTAACTGACTAGGGAATGAACCAGGATTCTTCATATAGTTATAACCATATCCGATGAGCTGCATGTGTCCGGTCAGACTATTGGGCAATGTACCATTAACACCATAAGATGCACGGATTTTCAAGTCATTGATATAAGCAAGATTCTCCATAAATGCCTCTTTGCTGATTCTCCAAGCGGCAGACACAGACCAAAAGTCGGCCCAACGTTGATTTTCGCCCAAACGGGAACTTCCATCACGTCGATAATTAGCAGAAACATAATATTTGCTATCATAATCATAATTAATACGAGAGAGGAATGATAACATACGGTCATCGCTATGGCCAGAATAAGCGGTTTGAGGATCTGAAGCATTCCCCATTTCCGGTAATTTATCTGTTGGATAATTTTGGTTTACAGCTTGAACCATTTGCGTATGACGCATATCTATATCCCATCCAATCAAAGCATCTAGGTTATGCAAACCACCAAATGAATGATTGTAGTTTAATACAGTGGAAGAATAAAGATTCTGGAACTGATATGGAATCTTAATCATCAAACCGTTCTTACCCGCATTTGATCCATTTTGGGAATTGCTTGGCCACCACGTTTCTGAATTATTGAGAATGAAATCATAGCTAACAGTTTCTTTCAAGGTTAAGCCCTCAATAAATTGATATTGTGCCCATAAGGAGTTGGCACTTCTGAATACATCCGAAGTATTCCTTTCCAATCCCATATTTTCAAGTGGATTCATCATTCCTAACTGTGGGAAGGGAAAATCATTGTAATAAGAACCATCTTCATTATAAATAGGGATATTCGGCATACATACCCAATTTACCAAAAAGTAGGGATTAGCGTATGAACTTCCTTCATCTGCCATTCTTGAGAATTGCTTGGAGAATGTCACATTAGCACCGAATTCCAACTTATTATCTGATGATTTATGGCTAACATTCAAGCGACCGGTAAAGCCTTCGATACCAGTATGAATAGCCTTACCCTGCTCATCTTTATAAGCAAGGGAAGCATAAAACTTATTTTTCTCATTTCCCCCCTGAGCAGAGAACTCATAATTCTGACTGAATCCGTGATCTCTGAAAAGTACATCTTCCCAATTAGAATATTTATCGAGTAGAGGAGCATAAGAATCGGCCAGTTCTTGCGCATAAGCTTTTGCATTGGCATCATCATAACCGCCATAAATAACTGCTTCGTTATATCCGGCTTCGTAAACCAGTTCATGTGCTTGTTCCCCATTCACTTTCGGATGATTATTCACCGCCCAGTCTGAAAAACCAAAACTAGCTTTGAAATTTACGCTTGTTTTTCCTTCTTTTCCTCTTTTGGTCGTAATCAAGATAACACCATTGGCAGCACGCGAACCATACAAAGAGGCAGCAGCTGCATCCTTCAACACCGTGATGGATTCAATATCATCAGGATTAATCGATGCCATTACATTATAGGCTTTACTGTCACCACTAACACCAGATACAGCGATATCACCTGAGATGACAGGGACACCATCTATAACATAAAGTGGATTATTTGAAGCATTCATAGAACCTGTACCACGAACACGTATACTTAAGCCAGCTCCCGGTTGGCCACTACTTTGATTTACGGTTACACCTGGAGCACTACCTTGCAATGCCTGTTCAAATGTAGTTACAGGAATGTCTTTCAATGCTTTCTCTGCATTCACGTTACTTGCAGCTCCAGTGAACGAAGATTTCTTAGCTGTACCATACGCAACTACCATAACTTCTTCAAGCTGTTGTGCGTCGGCTTTCATTACAATCTTTAAAGTAGTTTTAATGGCTACTTCCTGAGTTTGCATACCAATGTAAGAGACTTGCAATGTTTTCGCAGAACTTAGTACGTAATATATTATTGATTATCAGACTTGTGTTTTCAAGAATAGAACTATATTATAGATAGCAATAAGTAGCTAAATATCTGATAATATGTGATATAAAAACAGTAAGATATATCTGTATCTACCCTATTCATCCTATTTTTATCCATATATGCGTGATAATAAAGACAATACAACTATTATGGTTAAAATAAATAGTTCTAAAATGGCTACCATGAGTTTCTGACAAGACATGAATGTATGAAATAAATGATTTTTTATAAAAAACTATTTATAGCTAATATATAAATGAAAAGCATTTTATTATGTCTCTTTTTTTGTACGAAATAGTATATCTAGCAAAGTTGAATACATATAGTCTTACTTTTATAAATAACAAATGATTTTTTAGGCAAAAAAACGAATAACAGAGTATTCTTATTTACCTGTATCCTACTTACATAAGCTCAATATTTATTCTTATGTGCTATAACTTAGGAAGTGAAGAGTTAAACTTGATAATATAAGATTATTTATTTACTACATATAAATACATATTCTAAAAAATCTCATAATCCTGAGTCAGTTAAATGATGAAAGAAAAACATATTATATTAATTTATAAATATGAGAAAAAGCAGGTGTATCTCACGACATACCTGCTTCAACACTTTATTTAAAAACTCAATGAACCAAAAGTTCAAAGATGATTATCTTAATTATCAAATGGGTCAGAAATAGCTTCTTTAAACACTTTAATAACATTTGAAGGATCAGACGTATCAGTCATTGTTATGACAGAAGGATTCTTTTCATCATCTGCTGATAAATTAAATGTCACTCCCGTTGTTCCTTTAGAGAACGGGTAAATCATAAGATTCCACCCCAGTTGTTGGTAGAAATCTATTCCGACCTGATTACCACTCAAAGCAAAAACAATTTTGACTTGATTATCCCCCAATGTTGTTACATTAAAGAATAAATAGCCATCATTAAATCCTTCACACATCCAATAGAACGCCATTTGAGAACTTGAATAGGGGGTAAGAAATGCCATATTCAAATTTATACCATTAGGATCCAAAGCCTGCCTCTTAACGGCTGCCCAATAAAGTTGTCCCAATTCACCCATATTTTTATATGAGAAGAACCATTCGCCATTAATGAGGAAATAAGCCAAGGGGAATTTAGGTGTCAAGACAACTTCTCCTGATACAAGCTGTCCGTCATCTCCTACATCTTCAAATTCCAAGGTCTCTATTTTTTTTTCATTCAATTCCAGTGCCGTCATAAATCTTAATCCTGTAGGAGTCATTATATATGGAACTGTTACATTCTTATCTTCTCCATTTTCCTGATATGTAACAGTGAAAGTCCGATAAGATTGTTTCACTGAGGCAGTAAAACCTCCATCAGTATAGGTGAACTGGGCGAGTCTTGATATCTTTCCATCCATTTCAATAATGCTGTTCAGGTAGTCCTCCCAGCTTTCATTGAATGGAGTCATAATAATTTTATTTCCTGTTTTTTTCCCCTTCAGCACCACTTTTTCGGCAGTTGCTTCCATTATAGTGAATTCATAATCACCTTCCATTCCTTTTCCAGCCGTACCTATCCCCAGGTCATTTTTAGGGTCAGAGAATATATGGAAAATTTCATTATAAGTATCAAAACTCAATGTGGGGCCTGCTTGCTCTTTCATTCTGTAAGTACTTGTAGCTTTGGCTGTAGCATCACCTGTAATGTCTGCAGATACCGTCACCTTACCATCTTCACCGAAGAAAGCCAATACATTATAACCACCATAGATTTGTCCACTTGCCGGATAATATTCCATCAACCAGCCGTTCTGAGCTCCAACCAATACAGCCTTGTCCGCTGCCAATCTCTCTTCTATTCTGGTTGCTGCGTTTTCACCAAAAATATCTTCCGCTTCCGGTGAACATGCTACAAAAAGAAAAGAAAAGGTCAAGAAAAAGAGATAAATATATTTTTTCATATTCTATTTTCAATATTAAAGGGTTCCTAAATCCAGATCACCAATATTTTCTTCACGCTCTTGGACAATGTTATGCAGCATATCTATATCAATTCCCCAAGATTCCGCCAGATATTCTTTCACCATCTCAAATTTCTGAAGGATGATAGCAGCACCTGCCTCGCCGGCTTCATTCAAGATATTTTGCCATTGTGCTTTGGTGTAAGTCACATAAATAGCTATTGTCTCTACAAAATCTTCCTGAGTTTCCGTACTGGCATAGTTGGAGACAAAGCCCATTTGTCTGGCCTCTTGGTCCGTAATATTCATCCAGCCCGGTCCGGTATACTTACCAGCGGATATTGTATTGAAATCCGTAGAATAATTTTTTGTCTGGTGCAAGATATGTGCAAATTCATGGTGCATAGTTTTGAAATACCACTCATTTAGTATTTCAGCATCCGGATTTTCCGGATTCAGACCGTTAACATTGAAGAGCGTGATCTTCAGACCACCTTCTGCTGTTCCCAATACCATGGACCCACCCGACTTCTCATATTCCGGTGAACCGACAAAATGCAATACTTTAGGACAGTAAGTCGCTACGAATTCTTGACCTACCAGCTCTTCATAAGCTTCAATCCACAAATATTTCACTAATTTGGCCAACGCCACCGATTTATCATAAGCAGCCGGTGTCACATTGTACTTCATATCTGATTCTATGTCCTCAAATCTGTACTTCAGATCAATATTGTATGGTTCGGTATAGTTATTCAAAATCCATGTTTCAAAAGCATTGCGTTCCGGAGAAGACGTATCAAAAATGCTTTTGGAATCCAAGTCTTCTTCACTGCAAGACACTGCGGCCAATGCTAAAGCTAATAATATAAATACTTTTATCTTTTTCATACTCTTATTTTTTATTAGTTTCTGGGATTAGCGTCCAAACCTGCATTAATTACGTCCTGAGGTAATTGGAATGCTCTTCTGAGGTCATTTTTAGTCAGTATATCAGGACTTAGCCCCTCTCTATTATGTGAAATCTCAATACCGTAACGTTTGATGTCATACCAACGCAGACCTTCATGAATCGTTTCTATTCTACGGAGATGAAGAATACAATGGATCAGGTTCTCTTGTTTCTCATCAACAAATTGAATAATCGGATTCAGCTCTTTTTTTACAGTACGCTGTGCAGCGCTTTCTATAGGAATCGGTGTGTATTCTATATTTTTATAAAAAGTATTGATATCATCCTCTGTAACGACAGGGGCTTTACCTACATAACAAACTGAAGTCAGCCAATCATTGATATCCGACACTGCCTTCCCATACTCAGGTTGTGCTTTCATGATGTATGCTTCGGCACGGCAAAGCAAAGTCTCATTGGTTGTAAAGGGTACTATGACCGCATGACGATAACCGATTCCATTTACCTTGTCTGTATATTCGAAATACATAGCTAATTTAGGGAAAGGCATTTTCTCCTGCGGGTTCCAAATTGTATTTGCAGCCACTAGGTTTGCAGCAGTGCCCCAAATGCCATCAGCACGAAGATTTTCATTATCACAAATTTCCTTGGCTTGCCCATAACGTTGTGACATACTATAAGGCCCATAAATGTAAGGCCATGAACTATTTATTGGAGTAATCAGCAAGTTGGCGGGAGACTTTGCCGCGATAAATGCGTCTCCTACATTCGTAGGATTAGATAATGTGCCAAAGTCGGCATCATAAGTACGTAATACTTTAGAAGGTACAGTTCCCAATACCACACTTGCATATTCTATTACCTTTTCGTAGTTTGATTTATCTGCTTGTAAATAATACAGATAGAAGCGAGCTGCGAATGCATGTGCAGCCTTTCTGTTGAAGTGATATTTGGGTACGGAATACAGATTGTCATTGATTAGTGGAAGTCCCTCTTCGATATCTGCTGCTATTTTAGAATAAGTTTCTGCCAATGTACCTCTTACATAGTGAGGAGCAACTTCTGCTTCAGGTGTAATTGAATAAGGAATACCCAATTTATTGCCTGCTGTTTCATAGTTGTATGCTTCGCAAAAAGTAGTAGCCAATACAAAGTGGCCATAAGCACGGCATATCAAAGCTTCGCCTCTCTGGGCAGACAAACTGCTTGGATTCCCCATTTGTTCAATAGCCTGTAGGGCATGATTAGCCGAAGCGATTGCCATGTAGCATGCATCCCAGATTCCTTGAGGAGCATCTCCATCCGTATCGGTAACAATGTCTTGCCACAAATATGCATCTTCTTGTGACTGGCTTTCAACAGAATATAAAGAACCGTTATCCATAGCATTATCTGATGCCATTTCAGCCATCATGATCGGGTAAGCAGTAGGATAGGCTGAAACCAGCAAAGAAGTGATTTTAGCTTCGGTATCTATTTCTGCTCTGTTATCCGGCATAGTGTCCAGAAAGTCACTACATGATGAGAGCATAAAAGCAGCCGTTATAGCTGAATATAGTATATTTATCTTTTTCATGTTTCTAAGATTTTAATATTTAAATTCCCATTCTTAATGTTAATGTAAACTGCTTGGGTACCGGAGCTGCAACACCACCTGTATTGAAGAATTCCGGATCTTGTCCGTTCAGTTTGTCATCAGAATAAATCAGGAAAAGATTGGTTGCCTGCAATTTTAAAGACAGGTCACTCAACTTCAAATGACTGATCCATGATTTCGGGAAATCATAATACAATGATATTTCTTTCATTCTAATGAAGTCTCCCTTAGCTATACGGGCAGTAGAATAGTTGTATGCATTATACGCACGACTCAAATATTGATCTTGCTGATTCATGCGTCTATCTGCAATGACAGGGACATTGGTTCTGTTTTCATCACCTGTAACAGTCCAGCGATTTTTAAATTCTTTAGGCATAGCGTCCAAATCAGAATATTTATTGCTGAAAACAGGATCCAGGCGTACTACATTGCCAAAAGAGTAAGTAATAAAGGCATTCAACTTGAAGCCTTTATAACTAAACACATTACCAAAACTTCCTGTAATAGTAGGATCTGTAGGACCTTCATAAACTAGATGATCTTTATTATTACGTTCTTGGAAGTTGATGTCACTTGTAGTCAATACACCTTTCTCATTGATGAAAGTCGGTACACCATCTTCATTCAATCCCTTGAAGTCCATAGAGAACAGTGAACGTACCGGATAACCTTGCTGTGCAAATCCTGATCCTGAAATCATGTCAATCACACGTGAGTTTGAGTATAACTCCGTAACTGTGTTCTTTGCATGAGAGATTATAAAATCGGTATTCCACTTGAAATCCTTAGTCGCAATGTTGCGGGTAGAAAGGGTGAATTCGACACCATGCGAACGCATACTTGCGACATTTGCATATTTGGCAATCTGCCCTCCTACACCCATTGTGTTGATAATACCGATCAGATCATAGTTATTGCGTCTATACCAGTCAAACACCAAGTTAATGCGATTATTAATAAAACCGATATCTGCACCAAGGTTTATTTCGTGTTTCTTTTCGTAGGTGAGTTCACTGTTTTCCAAATCGTATATTTCCAGACCTGACTCAGATACACTGGCAAATGGTCGATAAGGATTATATGACTGGATTACCACACGTGAATTGGTAACATTAGCCGGACCACGATCAGCTGTTAAAGAGTAGGACGCTCTTAGTGTCAAGTTGGATAAGGTAGGGGTAAGATCTTCAAAGAAAGCTTCCTCATGCATGTTCCATGCACCCGAAACGTTCCATGTAGGTAACCAGCGTGAAGAACGGCTCTTACCTAATTTATTAGAACCTTCATAACGCACTGTACCGTTTACAGTATATCGACCTTTGTATGAGTAAGTACCAGTTGCAAAGAAGGCTACTTCACGAGAACGGGTCTCTTCAACTGTATAGTACTGAGAGTTTTCTTCTTTTCCTTGTTTGAAGAACAAATATTCATAAGAAGGCAACATACCCATATCATATTGCATACCTACACCATTGAACCAAGTCTTGCTTCTATCAGTTGCAGTCAACTGCATACCACCAAAGAGGTTGATTACATGATCTTCTGCAAAAACATCATTATAGCTGATAGTGCCACGGAAGTCATAACTGTTCATTCCATACTTGGTTTCACGATAGAAACCACCAACTGGCAATACAGACAGCGGTAATGAATTGGCAACATCTGGGTCTGTATACAACCATGGGTTAGCATCTCTCATGGTAGCATCATCCATGGCGCGATAAGCCCATGCCTGATTTGAATAATCGGTAATACTGTGAGATTGCGTTGTAGAAGAATGTTTATAAGCACCCAGAGCTGACAATTCCACTTTTTTGAATGGCTTCCATTTCAATTCACCTTGAAATTTTAAATCTACTACATTCAAGTCCATGTTATTATTATCCAATTCATGAAGAATGTTGAATGGAGCATAGTTACGAACATAGTATTCATTTGGATCAAGAGCGCGTGAAGTGTTCAATGCATAAGAATACGGATTGATATCAAAGTCACGTCTAACCTCACCACTTACTACGTCTATGCTGGAACTTAATGTTCCGGGAGCCTTTTGTTTACGATAAGAAGTGCTTCCAATTAAGTTCAAAGAAACTTGTTGCGAAATATTATATAAAGCATTGATATTGGCAGTATAGCGCTGAACAGAGCTTTGCTTGGTCCATCCCGGATCGCTCATCGCACTAAGAGAGGTGTAATACGAAGCTTTCTCAGTACCACTGGACATGCTGATAGCATGATTCTGCGAGATGCTATTATTAAATAGGATATCAAACCAATCAGTATTTCTGTATTCAGCCTGCTGTAGGTAACCATTTATTGCCTCTGGTGTATTAGCCAAACCAAATTTACCGTTAGAGTAATCATTGATAAGGTGATACATCTTACCGTATACACCACTATCAGAAGCACGATACACGTCAGAAAAGTTTAGATAGCCATTACTGGCCATTGTTTTGTACACGTCCATTTGTTCCTGAGAATCCATGATATTGAAGTTTCTATAGTTAGGCTTCATACGCATTGTGAATTCTCCTGTATAACTGATTTTGTTACTACCAGCTTTACCTTTCTTAGTCGTTACAACAATCACACCCGCCATAGCGCGTGCTCCATAAATAGAAGTAGCAGAACCATCCTTCAAGATTTGGAAACTTTCAATATCATCTGCATTTAATCCAGCTATAGCAGAACTGATCAATGTAACAGCATCTCCTGAAGACAAATCGTCAGCACCTACTTCCGTCACGTCTTCCATGATGACACCATCTACCACCCATAATGGCTTCGAACTACCATAGATAGAAGTAGCACCACGCACGCGAATTTTAGGTGCTGTACCAAAAGTACCGGATACATTCTGTACAGATACACCGGCAGCTCGTCCTTCTAAAGCACGGCTTATTTCTGCCATACCGTCCATTTTCACATTATCTGCAGACAATTTTGTTGCTGCTCCGGTAAATAAGCGCTTATCCATACGTTGCATACCGGTAACAACAACTTCTTGAAGTATTTCGCTATCAGTCTTCATTGTTATCTTCAAATGAGACTTAATGCCTACTTCTTCTTTTTTCATACCAATGTAAGATATCTCCAATGTTTTCGCAGAACTAATGCGGTGTTTATTTTACTAAAAATCAATCAATTAACATATATTGAAGGACTAAGTATTACGTACTTTCAATTTTGTAATTATTTGAATATAAGTATTTTATATATACCTAAATTAATTAAAGTCTACCAGCATTACCCCATATTAAGAAGATATCATATTGAAGTTCAGCAATATACTGTTTTAATTAAGGCGTAAATGAACTATCAAATGATTACTGTGCGTTTAATTCACTGCACGAATGTACAAAATAATACATAATTGGAAATCAATTATGATCAGCGGTTCACGCGTAGAGGCAAATATAATTGGAAGTCTATATTTTTCAACTAAAAGTCATCATTCACTTTTTCACTAAATTCATATTTAGAGAACAAGAGACAAGAAAAATAGAAAGGCGAAAACTAAATAGTACAATTTATAAAAAGGCTACCTCAAAAAAAATGAGGTAGCCTTATTCATATCTTTTGTATCAGATATACTCTGTTACAAACTTATTTCCCCAATAACAGGAGTAGTAGGAAACAATTATTCCGGTAATTCTAATGTTTCTGTAAAGCCACTGTATAGAATTCCATACCCGCCTTCTACAGCAACAGCTCCACGCATTGCGAATAGCAACTTATTGCCTTGACGTTGCATGTCGGTAGGAGTGAAATACACCATTCCATAAGTAGCATGTTTATATCCAGTAGCTTGTAAGTCCCAATTAACCAGAGTTTGGCCATCTTCACTCAATGTAAAGACCATGGGATATCCTTCTGTTATACAATCCGGCAACTTGTATATATTACCTTCTTTAGCTTTCAATATAGGCTGTTCCCATGCCTGGCCGAAAAGTTCTGAAGTATATATCCCGGTTCCGTAATCCTCCCATGTCAACTTTCTCTGGGCAGTTACAGTTATTTCACCGGATTTGGAAGGTGACAATGCATCCTTGTCATCTATGGTCAGTACAATCTCATATTTGCCAGTAGCGCTCAAGTCATCTATAGAACCGAAAACTAATTCTGCGTACCCCACTGCTTCGCCTTTTGCAAAGGCTATATTGGAACTTTTCAAGGTGAATACACCTTCTTCTACTGTAGCTTCATCCATGCTAATGCCGACTGAAGCCTCTGCATCTGTATTTCCACGATACACGGGAACCCGGATAATACCATTGTCTTCAGCACCTACTTCCACATTCATTTGAGTAGATGCAAAAGCTGCTTCAACTCCGTTTACACCATATTTCGTACCTTCTGCATCTGTATCGCAGGAGGTAAAAGCTGCCAAACAGAGCAATATAGCAGCATATTTCTTTATTGTATATAGTTTCATATTTTCCTTCATTATATAGGTTTATAAATTATTGAACTATAGGATTCTGATCCGCAGAGGTAATATTCTCATTACCATCTATTTCAGACTGCGGCAGAGGAAGGATAAATAATGGAGAAGCGGCATTAGTGTTCTTTGTCGTTACCTTCTCTGTATGATTAGAGCCTTCATAATTACGATTATACCCCAAACCTAAACGCTGCATATCGAAGATACGTCCTGCTTCACCCCAAAGTTCCACACGACGTTGGAATAAAATCTCATCCATTAATGTTTCCAAAGGAGCATTAGTGTCAGAGTTATAAGTATTTGCATCTGTACGGGCAGCTAAACGTTCCTCAAACTTACTATCTCTCGCGTTTCCTAAAGTTTTTATTGTGGTACGGGCAGTACCAAATTCTTTTTGATGACATTCGGCTTCAGCCTTTATTAATATCATCTCTTCTGCTCTCATAAGTAAGTAATCACCTGTACGGGTTGTGTAATCTGCCATTTTAAACTTAATTTGGCAGTAACTCGTATAAGATGACGCTGTCTTTTCTTCGTCAGAAGGAATGGCCCCACGGAACCACGCTGTTTTACGCTCATCTGTATCAGAAATCAGTTTATACAACCCTGTGCTTATGCATTGGCGTGCTTTAGAAGCATACATACCCGGTGCATCAGCATCCATATGCGAGAAGAAGCTTGCAAAACCACTGGACTGATCGGCTATAATTTCCATTCCCCATAAAACATCTGCTGTTTTTACACTATTATTCCCGCCCAATTCGGCTATAGTGGCAACTTTCAATGAAGGTTTCTTTAAGGCTTCAGCAGCTGCCGTCGCAGCACCTGCATAGTCATGTTGAGTAAGGCAGATACGGGCTTTTATGCCATTAGCTACATAGTAATCTATATGAGATACATGCGTTTGCACTTTATTACTGATACTTCCTAACAGATCAATAGCTTTTTCTATATCAGAATTGATTTGAGTATAAACTCCCTGAACGGTTCCACGAGGGCTTCCCTCCGAACCGGCAACCGTTGCCCCTGTATACAAAGGTACACCGGGTGCATCCTCATGTCCTTTATACGTTTGTTGGTACAATTGTATCAGATAGTAATAAGCAAAAGCACGCATGGCATAGGCCTGCCCTACAACGCTGTTCTTAAGTTCCGGATCACCTCCCATTGTGTTTTCTGAAGCAATGATATAATTTACATTACTAACGATAGTATAATAGAAGTTCCAAATAGAATAAGGACGTCCAGCTTTATTTGAATAGTCTCCATGAACATTCAAACGATAATCTTCATAAAACCAGCCTTGTCCCTGCTCTTTCATTAAATGATCTTCAGCCATCAGATCTCCAAGCAATTGGATAGCTGTCTGTCCGCAGTTTTCTGAGCCCCAGTTTGAACTCCACCCTGCTACATATAACATACGGTATACACCATTTATAGCAGTTTCTGCGCTACTTGCATCTGCAAATATCGTAGAACCTGATACCTTGTCAGTCGGTTCCGTATTCAATTCATCGGCACATGAGCTGAATGCAAGAAGGCCGATTAAAGAAAATATATATAATACTTTTTTCATCTTTTATATTATTTAATCAGGTTTAGAAAGTGATATCAATTCCGAATGAAATTGTTCTGACAGGTACGTAACCAAAATCCGTTCCCCCAGTGAAGTTATATTGAGGGTCCATACCTTTCAGGTGATTGAACAACACAACATTATCTGCCGTTGCAGTCAGGCGTGCAGAATCGAATCCGATAGATTTCATCCACTTTGAAGGCAGAGAATATCCTAAAGCAATATTTTTAATAGCAAAATAGGAAGCGTCAATCAAACTGTTATCAGTAACAATGTAACTCTTTCCGATTTCAATACGCGGAATGTCTGTGATATCGCCCGGATTTCTCCATGCACGTTCCAGCATTTTACTCTTTGCCTGTCCTACATAATTGCCATATAATAAGGTATTATAAATACCATCCAATACTTTGCCACCAATAGAATATGTACAAAGGATACTCAAATCAAATCCTTTATATTTGAATGTATTATTAATGGAACCATATAAATCGGGAATACGGCTACCCTGAATTTCTTTGCATGCAGTAGCCTTGGCCATATCGTTAGTTATATACTTTTTGCCCTTAACTCCGTTTTCATCGGTATCCCATGCCCAATACAGTTGTTCTCCAGTTGCGGGGTCAACGCCAGCGGCAGTTGCTGTATAGAATGAATATAAAGTCTCACCTTCGCGAATGATATAAGATCCGGAAATGATTTCCGGTTTATCTGCCAGCTGCAAAACCTTATTCTTAATCGTAGAGCCAAGGAGTGTTAAGTTCCAGGTAAACGGAGTATCTTTAAAGATATCAACTCCCAATGTGAGGTCAATACCTGTATTACGCATACTACCAACGTTCTTGTTGTAGCCATCAAAACCGAGTGAAGTTGCCATTGGGAATGACATTAACATATCTGTCGTCTTACGTTGATACCATTCGATAGTAGCAGAAACACGATCAAACAATTTTGCTTCAATACCAATATTCAGGTTAGCATTTTTCTCCCATTTCAATTCTTTATTTTCCAAGGAAGTTACGGCCGCACCGCTCATCGACGAGTTTGCATAACCCAAATCATAAAATGACTGCCAAGCATAAAAATTCTGTTTGGTACCATTTAATATGGCATCATTACCCTGTACACCGTAGCTGGCTTTTAATGACAGATTATTAATCCAAGTAATGTCACTCATGAAAGATTCGTGAGAGATACGCCAGTTACCACCGACCGACCAGAATTTACCCCAACGGTTATCCTTATAGAAACGAGAAGAACCATCGGTACGGAAACTGGCAGAAAGGTAATACTTATCGGCAAAGTCATAATTCAAACGTGATAACACAGATTGAACTGCATAATTGTTCTGATAAGAAGATGCTCCTGTAATCGTTGTAGCTGCATCCAGTTCATAAAGTCCACCAAATGGGAATCCCGTCTTGGTTGCTGACAAATAATCATATCTGTATTTATAAAATTCATGTCCAACCAAAGCTTCAAAATGATGATCACCGAACTTTCTGTCGTATGTCAACAATTGATTGAAAGTATAGCTGAATGTACGTGCAGTAGCTTTCTGTATAGTACCTTTTACGGCTACAGAGTTGCCGTTGTATGGATTATAATAAGTTGCTCCGGCTGAATTGATTAAGTCAAAGCCATAATTAACAGAGAATTTCAATCCTTGCAGGAATGTATTTTTCAAATCACCTAATTCCGCATATACACGTCCACTCAGGTTATCGCTTTGAGTAGAATACATATCATCATATAGGGTAGCAATTGTGTTCCACTCTGAACTGGCACCGGCCGGTCTGTTTTTACCATAGTCAAAAACGGCATTTCCCAAATTGTCATAAACCGTAGCACCATTGGCATCTTTCTCAAAGACAGGAAAAATAGGAGCCATTAATTGTGCACTGTACCAAACATTGGATGAACCGGATGAATTTTCAACAGCTGTATTGCTCTCATTGCGAGAGTAGTTGGCGCTCATTCCGGCTTTTAACCAGTTCGTAACTTCAGAATCTATATTCAAACGTCCATTATACCGATTGAATTTTGTTGTCTTTAACAGACCTTCTTCATCAAGATAACCCAAAGAAAACATATATTTGGTTTTGTCGCTTCCACCACTGAACGAAGCAACATATTCTTGACGTAAAGGATTGCTTTTTAAAGCTTCATCCATCCAGTCTTCACTATATCTTAATTTGGCATCACTACGTACTTTTCCTGTCACAGGATCGATCAGCTCTGTAATACTATAATTAAAAGGGTTATACTGTTCGTTCTGGCCCAGCATAGCAGTGGATCCACTTTTCATAGCCTCTAATGCGGCAACACCCGCCAACTCCGGAGAAACTCCACCGTTGATAATCTGATTATTCTTATATGACTGGAAGATTGTTTCTAAATAACCGGCTTCGTCCATCGTTTCATAGCGTGGAATAGCGCGTGATGAAACACCCCAATTTGCTTTCAAGTTTACTTTTACCTTACCGGAATTACCTTTTTTGGTAGTAATCATAATCACACCATTTGCACCACGAGAACCATAAAGAGCACCAGCAGAAGCGTCTTTAAGAACTGTCATCGTTTCAATGTCATTAGGATTGATTGCTGAAATGTTACCATCATAGGGAACACCATCCACTACATACAACGGTGATTGTGATGAATTGATAGAGCCATAACCACGGACTACTACAGAAGAGCCTGATCCCGGCTGCCCTGAACCTGAAGTAGTTTGCACACCGGCAACCATACCGTCCAATGCTTTCGTAACGTTTGCAACTGGTCTTTCTTTCAACTTCTCAGACTTGATAACTTCCGCAGAACCAGTAAAAGACTCTTTCTTTGTGGTACCATAGGCTATGACCATTACTTCATCCAGCATTTCAGTATCCGACTTCATAATAACCTTTACATTCGGTTTTATTGCAACGTCCTGTGCTTGCATACCAATATACGTAATCTGAAGCGTTTTCGCAGAACTTGGTACGTTCGATAAAGTAAAATCACCATCTACACCGGTAATAGTACCAAGTTGAGTACCTTTTACCAATACAGAGGCTCCAATAACTGGCTGCCCATCTTCTTCAGAAATCACAACACCCGTGATTGTCTGAGTTTGGGCAGTTACTAGGCCTATTCCAACAAAAAGACAGGCCAATAACAGCATTAATTTTCTTTTCATAAATTCTCTCTTAAAGTTTAACTTTACATTAATTGTTTCTTTACTCTAACAAAATGCAAATATATTAATAAAACTGAAACGAACAATTATTTTGTTGAAAAAACCTTGTAAATCTATCAATTTGTTAATCAAATACTTGTTTTTATGCTTAACAGCAGTTTTTTTGCACTTAAAAAACCTAAATGACATTCTGATTGCTATCACTCTGAAGCACCTCTCAGGCTATCATTCCTTAATAGATACCTCGCTTTTTAAACTAAAAGTGTTAAAAATGTGTATTGGAAGGATTAATTTGAAAGTCATTTTACGTAGATTTACCTTTTTTATAAAGGAAATACAAAACAAAAAACACCTTGTAAAGCGTACTTTTACAGATATTAAGTCTTCTTTATTTCTTGTATAGCACATTATTTCGTCTTATTTGTTCATAGTATTAACTAAAACAACTAAAGATGAACAAGATTATTTACAGTTTAGTGTACAACCGGAAAAAGAGCCTTAATAAACGAGGCGTAGCTTTAGTACAGGTAGAGGCTTACTTGAATAGGAAGAAGAAGTATTTCTCTACTAAAGTCTATCTGAGACCGGATCAATGGGATGCGAAAAAACTACTAGTAAAAAACCATCCTAATGCAGATGCCTTAAATCGATTGATTTATGAGTTTATGGCCATGATAGAAAAGCGCGAACTTGAGCTCTGGCAACAGGGTAAACCTATCACTTTGGAGATATTGAAAGAGATGCTTTCTGAACAGCAAGAACAGGAAGATAAATCTTCATTTATACCTTTTTTTAAGCAGGAAGTGATGACTTCCGGCTTAAAGGAAAGTACCAAGCGTAATCATCTCTCTACGCTTGCACTATTGCAAGATTTTAAAAAGAATGTAACATTCTCTGATTTAACTTTTGAGTTTGTATCTTCATTTGAATATTTTCTGCAATCGAAAGGGTATCATACTAACACCATAGCTAAACATATGAAGCATTTAAAGCGACATATCAATGTAGCTATTAATAAGGAGTATATGGATATACAAAAATATGCCTTCAGGAAATATAAGATCAAAACCGTAGAAAATGGACATACGCATTTGGCGCCGGAGGAGTTAGAAAAAATGGAAACTTTGCAATTGACTGGAAGATATATAAAATACCAGAAGACATTGGATGCATTTCTGTTCTGTTGTTACGCAGGTATGAGATATTCCGACTTTGTAAATATGAAGCCGGAAAACATTGTGGAAATGCATCAGGAGACCTGGTTAATCTATAAGTCTATCAAAACCGGTACAGAAGTCCGACTTCCATTATATTTATTATTCAACGGAAAGGGAATTCAGATTTTGAATAAGTATCAGGCAAATCTACAAGATTTTTTTCATTTGAGAGATAATTCGAACGTGAATAAAGAGTTGATTATCATTACCCGATTAGCCGGGTTATCTAAAAAAGTGTCATTCCATACAGCACGACATACTAATGCAACGTTATTGATTTACAATGGTGTTAATATTACAACCGTGCAAAAACTTTTAGGGCATAAGAGTGTGAAAACTACGCAAATATACACTAATGTTATGGATATGACAATAATAAGTGATTTGGAGAAAAACCACTCATTAGCTCATCGTAAAAAAGGAAAATAAGTCTCGTTGAATTAAGGTGTAACCGTTTGCCATGAAGCTTTAGGAATATTGGATAATTGAGTTACACCTTTTTTATGACTTCACATATCTGGTCTATTTGAGATTCTGTTCTATTTCTCTTCTTTTTCAGTTTCTTGTATTATCTGTCTTTCATATTTAAATAGTAATATAAAGGAACTTAAGAAGCATCACATGCAATGTTGCCATAATATGCCTATTCCATAGTCCAAATACTATTTAAAGAATAATCTAAAATGAGAGTTATAATTACAAATAAGCAGATAACAATCTTTAGTAACAATGCTAATAATCAAAGTATTACAATGTGTCTATTTCTTGTCGACAAGAATTTAAGAGTTTGTCGACAAGGAGTTAACTTCTTGTTCTCAAACTCCTAACTTCTTGTTAGCAGTAAACGACATTCCTGACTTTTATTCAACAAGGTGTTCCATATAAAAATTCTTTCTGAATCACTTGGAAGATTATCCTATTTTATTATCTGTGTAAATGAATATATCCATATTTAGAATTAATATATGTCAAAAAAATAAGACCATATAATATACTTCCCTTATGTATGTAATTTACCGATATGTTCCCAATATACTCTTCAAGCATTTCATACATATAAATGTTTTTTCAAACCTATAGTATTGGAATTATAATTCATCGTTTAGCCTTATTACCTATTAATATCTTGATAAACAGAATCTTGATATATAAATAAAGGATCATTTGAGTAGATACATGATTACAAAACTATTTATTATATATCTAGTAATTAGCTATTTAACAAATTGCAATTATCTCATGAAAAGTTCTTCCGGCATTTATTTCTCATTGATTATCAATAAAATATCATCTACTAAGTTCTGCGAAGACTTTGCAGGTTTCGTACATTGGTATGCAGACACAAGAAGTGGCTATTAAACCTACTATGAAGGTCTTTATGAAGGTAGATTCAGAGATGCTTGACGAAGTTATAGTGGTAGCTTACGGTACTGCAAAGAAGTCTGCATTTACCGGATCTGCGAGTGTTGTAAAGGCAGATAAACTAGAAAAGCGCCAAGTATCCAACATTACCAACGCATTGTCGGGTAGTGTAGCCGGTGTACAAACTACAAGCAGCAACGGCCAACCAGGAACTTCAGCCACAGTACGTATTCGTGGTATTGGTTCTATGGCATCCAGCAGCAATCCGTTATATGTAGTAGATGGAATTCCTTTTGATGGTGATATTTCTTCTATCAATTCACAGGATATTGAAACTATGACTGTACTGAAAGATGCTGCCGCAGCAGCTTTGTATGGTGCGCGTGGTGCTAACGGTGTTATCTTGGTTACCACTAAAAAAGGTAAGGACGGTAATGCACGTGTATCTGTAGATGCACGTTGGGGTAGCAATTCCCGTCAAGTAGGCAAATACGACGTGATGGAAAACCCTGATACGTACATGGAGACTCTCTATAAGGCTCATTACAATGCCGCTTATTACAAATTGGGACGTACCCCAGAAGCAGCGCACACTTATGCTAATACACAGTTGTTCCCGGCAATCGGTTACCAAATATATACATTACCTCAAGGTGAGGGTCTTATCGGTATGGATGGTAAAATCAATCCAAATGCGAAGTTGGGCTATAGTGACGGACAATATTACTATACTCCGGATGATTGGACAGATGGAACGATCTCCAGTCAAATGCGTCAAGAATATAACTTGAGCGTATCAGGTGGTACAGATCGTTTGAACTACTATTTCTCTGCCGGTTACCTGGAAGATAACGGTGTTATCGAAAATTCAGGTTTCAATCGTATTTCTACGCGTTTGAATGTAGACTACCAAGCAAAAAAGTGGCTGAAATTCGGCACCAGTTTAGGATATACTAACTCTAAGAGCAAGTATCCGGGTGACCAAACAGCTACTGCTTCTTCAGGAAACGCTTTCTTACTGGCAAATAATATTGCTCCAGTTTATCCGATGTATGTACGTAACGCTGATGGTTCACTAGCTTACGACAAGAATTCAGGTAACAAGATTTATGATTATGGTGATGGTAGCAGTACAAACAGCACGCGTAACTTTATGTCCATGTCAAACCCCAAGGGTGACTTGCTTTATAATAAGGAAGAATACCTGATGGATATCCTTAACGGTAAATGGTTCATCGAGTTGTCCCCAATTGAAGGACTGAAACTAACAGGTTCATTAGGTGCCTATATTGATAATACACGTTATAATGTTTTGGGTAACAAGTATTATGGACAGTCTGCAAGTTACGGTGGTACTGCACAACAAGAACACATACGTACATCCGCCTTCAACCAGCAATACCTGGCTACTTATAAGAAAAGCTTCGGCATGAACAATTTCGATGTTCTGTTAGGTTATGAGAGCTATGACTACCGCTATGAATATAGTTATGCAACCGGGCAGAATCTTTATAAGGATTATGACTTCACGGTAAACAACACTATCGATAACAAACGTGGTGGTGGTGCTCGTGACGAATATTCTACCAGAGGTATTATCAGTCGAATCAATTACGACTTTGATGAAAAATACTTTGCCAGTGCTTCTTACCGTCGCGACGCTTCTTCTCGTTTCCATCCTGACAAACGTTGGGGTAACTTCTGGTCGGCCAGTGTCGCATGGGTTATCAGTAAAGAAGCATTTTTGGAAAATACAGAATGGATTGATATGTTGAAGCTAAAGGCTTCGTTTGGTCAGCAAGGTAACGATGCATTGCTGAGAAACGGTTATGCAAACTACTATCCGTATCTGGATCAATACTCCATGACCGGTGCTAATGGTATATTCTCGGATGGTACACTTTATTATAAAGGTAATCCAGATATCACTTGGGAAAAAAGTAACTCTTTCAATATAGGTACTGACTTCACACTGCTCAACCATAAATTAGAAGGTACAATAGAATATTTCAACCGTAAGACTAGCGACATGCTTTATAATAAGCCGGTAGCAAACTCCAACGGTTACAGTTCTATTCCAATGAACATTGGTTCGATGACTAACTCGGGTGTAGAAATTGAATTGAATTATACTCCGATTGATATCAATAATTTGAAGTGGAACATTTTTGGGAATGCTACTTTCCTGAAAAATAAAGTAAATAAGCTGCATCCTGATTTGAATGGTGAATTAATCAGTGGTTCACGTATTTATCGCGAAGGTGAATCTATGTACCAACTTTATCTAGTGAAATATGCAGGTGTTGACCCCACTACCGGACAATCTTTGTTCTGGGCGAAAGATGATGAAGGAAACGCCTATACAACAGCAGACTATGCTGTCGCTTCTAATTGCAAAGAAGCTACCGGTGATTTGCTTCCGACCGTCTATGGTGGTTTTGGTACTAGCTTGGATTTCTATGGTTTTGATTTTTCCATCCAGTTCTCTTATCAGTTGGGTGGTAAACTGTGGGATTATACTTATCAAGACTTAATGCATGGTGGCAGCAACAGCAATGCCGGTTACAACTGGCATAAGGACATTGCTAAAGCTTGGACGGCAGAGAACCCGAATACAGATGTTCCTCGTTTGTGTGCAACCGAAAACTATGATGCAGGTTCAAGCTCCGACCGCTGGATTGTTTCTTCCAACTACTTGTCTATTAACAATATTACTTTAGGTTATACATTGCCGAAAAGAATCGTACGCAACTTGGGAATAGAATCACTTAGAGTTTATGGTGCTGCCGACAATGTTGCATTGTTTGCTGCACGTAAAGGATTAGATCCACGTCAAGGTTATGTATCATCTACCACCTCTACGTATGGTGCATTACGCAGTATTTCGGCAGGAGTGAAATTAACGTTCTAAACTATACTAACTATAAAGCAGAATAACAATGAAAGATATAAAATTTAAAATATTCGCATCGGCACTTGCAAGTGTATTGCTTGTGGGGTGTAATGATTTGGATACCGAACCGCTGGGTGCTGTTGTTACAAGCGACCAGAAAGAAGAAGTTGTTAAAAACGACCCAGAAATGGTATCGGCAAGTGTAACGGGTATCACTGCGATGTTCAGTGTATATGGCAATGCCATCCCCACTTCTTTTGGACACGACGACTTCGGTTATGGTTCAATTATGCTGAACTTGGACAGCCGCGGCACAGATATGGTTGGTTTAGATATAAACTATAACTGGTTTACCCGTTCCATGACTTTTGAGGATCTTTTCTTTAACTATCGCCCGACAAACATATTATGGCGTACGATGTACAATCAGATCTATACTGCTAATGGAGTAGTGAGTACCATCGACCCGGCTACGGAAGATAACTCTCTGAAGTACTATCTGGCACAAGCTTTGTCTATACGTGCATTCGACTATTTTGTATTGGCCCAGATGTATCAGCATACTTATAAAGGGAATGAAAGCAAGCCTTGCGTTCCTCTGATTACAAACGAAAATGCCAATGAGGCTGCTGCTAATGGTTGCGCCCGGTCTACCGTGCAAGAAGTTTACGATCAGATTATGAGTGACCTGAACAAAGCTGTATCTTTATTAGAGAATACTGACAAAACCCGTGGTACCGATAAGCGCTACATCAGTAAGGAAGTGGCTTATGGTTTGCGTGCACGTGTCAACTTGACCATGCAAAATTGGACAGCAGCAGCTGAAGACGCTCAAAAAGCCATCGATGGCAGTGGCACTCCTTATAGTCGCGAAGAAGCAAGTGCTCCGGGCTTTACGGAAAGTAGTGACCACTCTTGGATGTGGGCCATTGTAATCGCTGAAACAGACCGTGTAGTAACTTCCGGTATTGTGAATTTCCCTTCACATATGGGATCACTGAATTATGGATACGCTTCAGTAGGATCATGGCGTATGATCAACAAGAAATTGTATAACGAGATTCCCGATACAGACGTTCGTAAAGGATGGTGGCTCGATGCCAATAAGCATTCTGACAACCTGAATGAAGCACAAGTAGCCCAAGCTACGAAATATGGTTGTCCCGCTTATACTCAAATGAAATACGGTCCTTATAAGGGAGTAATGGCCCAAAGCACTAACGCAAGCGACATTCCTCTGATGCGCGTGGAAGAAATGTATTTGATTTTGGCAGAAGCACAAGCTATGGGTGGAAATCCTTCAACCGGCGCAGCTACTTTACAAAAATTTATAAATGACTATCGTGACCCTGCCTATGTTTGTACCGCTTCCAGTGCAACAGCTGTACAGGATGCAGTATGGCAGCAACGTCGTATTGAACTTTGGGGTGAGGGCCTTTCTTATTTTGATATTCTGCGACTGAACAAAGGTATCGACCGTCGTGGAGCAGGATTCCCTGCCGCTTATGTATTTAACGTGCCGGCTGGTGATAACACCTTGATCTACCGTATCCCTGAAAGTGAAGAACAAGGTAACTCATTGATCTCGGCATCAGACAATAATCCGGTAACATCAATTCCGTCTCCGGTTACAGACAACTAATGAACATAGGTAACAAACTGAAAAAATAGCATTATATGAATTTCAATAAATCAATTCTATCCATAGCGCTGTCGGTAGCGGCTGTCATGTTTGTCGGCTGTAGTACCGATGGTTATTGGGACAAAGCCCCGATAGACAGCGAAGTGAAATATACGTTCGACCAGAGCGAACAAACCTATACCGTAGCAGGTACTGAAACGTTGACTGAAATCAAGGTTTCTCTGACACGCAATACCAATGTAGGTGCATCAACCATTGCCGTAGATGCAAAATTTAACGATCCTGCATTGAGCGGACCGGCTGAGGTAACATTTGCAGATGGTAGTAATACCGCCATTTATACGATTGCAGTAGGTGACATTCAAGTAGGCGTTTCTTATAAAGCGACTCTTTCCATATCAAAGGATAATACCTCTGTATCAGGCAATTCTACCACAACAATTAATTTAAGCAAATTGTACAATTGGGTAGCAGCCGGTAGCGCTCAGTTCTATACTTCATGGTCAGGAACCATCGACGATAACGGTTTGGTAGGTGACGGTGTGAAAGTGGATATAGAAAAGGCAGAAGGCGGTAATGGTTTGTACCGACTGGTAAGTCCCTACTATTATTCAGAAACAGCAGCCGGTGCAACAGGAGTGACTTTGGAAAAGGGACACCACGTACAGTTCACCGTTAATGCCGCTAATGGAGCACCTGTCGGATTCCCAACTACGGTTCAGAAAATGGGTGAAGCGAGTGCAGACGATGGCAACTATTACTTTGCCTACACACCGGGTAAGAACAACTGTGCATTCGAAAACGATGGTAACCTCTATATAATCAATGCCTTGGTAGGTTATGATGAAGGTGGAAGCAGCGTTAGTCTGGGGTGGTATCAGACCGTAGCATTTATCTGGAATGTAAATTATCCATGGTGATAATCATACGATAACTGAACATTAAATACCTCCGAATGTCCAACTTGACATTTGGGGGTATTTTTATATCAGGCCTTCTTTCAAAATATCCACCAATATCGGCTTTGCCCCACTCACAAAACACTCCACAGCAATTACCATCAGAATAAGTCCCATCAGGCGCATCATCACATTATTTCCCGTTTCCCCTAAAACTTTTACCAGTCGCGTAGAGGCCCGCAAGATGAAAAATGTAATCAAGTAGATAAAGGCGATCATACCAATCAGTACGCCTTTCATTTGGATAGTATGGGCATCCTGCATCAACACAATGGCGTTTGCTATGGCACCGGGACCGCAAAGCATCGGAATCCCTAAAGGGGTGACGGAGATGTCATCGGCATAAGTTTTAATCTCTTCATCTTTCAATTTCATTTGTGTATAACGTGCTTGCAACATATCAAAACCGATTTTAAAAATGATGACACCACCGGCTATACGAAAACCATTTGTGGAGATCCCAAAGAACTTGAACAGGAACTGACCTGCAAAGGTAAAGACCATAATCGTGATGAAAGCCACTAATGTAGCACGAGACACTACAGACTGTCGCTCCTTATCCGTCATTCCATGGGTCATGGTCAGAAAGACGGGCATAGTCCCGAGAGGATTTGTCAACGTAAAGAAAGAAGTGAAACAAAGCAAAGCGAAAGGTAAAATAGTATCCATAGCTGCAAATTATGTGTTTACGCTGACAAAATTACAACTAATCCCTCAATGTCACAACAATTGGAGCAACTCTTTCAAATCTGTAATCTGATAAGTAGGCTTAAATGGAAACTCGGTACGTCCCGTTACATTATAGAACACTTGATGCATACCTACTCCCTGAGCACCCGTTATATCATTTTCCCAGCTGTCACCCACCATCAACGATTCACGCAGTTCAGACTGGGTAGCCGACATGGCAAAATGGAAAATCTCGGGCCATGGCTTCAAGACACCAATATCATCTGATAAAACTACTTTCTTGAAGTAATGGTCAATCCCGGCAGAACGCATTTTGTGGCATTGCAGTTCCTGAAATCCATTGGAGAGAATATAAAGATTATATTTAGGTGCCAGATATTCCAGCACTTCCTGCGCATGGGGCATCAATCTGCTTTTTGTAGGAATAACCGCAAAGAAGTCATCAGAAAAAGCTTTCGCTAAAGCCGCATCCCCCTCTCCTACTGCCTCCAGCGGATAGAGAAAACGTTGACGATTCAATTCTTCCTTTGTCACTTTTCCATCTGCATATTCTGCCCACAATTCGATATTACGCTTCTCATAGAGTTCATAGAAATGTTCAAAAGACCGAAAATAGCGATCATATTCATATTTGCGATACATTTCCTCAAATGTATCACGAGCATTAAAAGAAAAGGCCCAGAGAGTATCGTCCAGGTCGAAAAAAATATTCTTGTACTGCATATAAAAAGAAAATGGCAGGGATAACCCTTCCCTGCCATTCTTATAATTTAATTAAGTTATTTTACTTGGATAACCAGATATCTGGATACGCTCCAGAAATCTTTCGGATTCGTAATCTTCAGAACGAGCTGATCTTTATCATCTTTCTCCAAAGCATAAGAACCTGCCGGATGAGTGGTCAAGACATCTGCACTCTTGGAATACAACTTAATTTCTTTCGTTGTACGAATATCAACCTGAGTAAAGTAATCCTTATTGATATCACTATCCTTAAGCACTTGCTTTTTCTGGAAGAGACCGGTATTTGTCAGAATATTCTGATCCTTCAGTTCTTTCTTTGTTCCGAAAACAAACCAAGCAGTGTTCAGTGCCTTATCTTGCTCAGCTACGGTTTTAGCTTTTGCTTCATTTTCGGCAGTAAGCACTTCTTTGTCAGTTGACAGGCCAGTCACAGCTGCATCCAGTTCCTGAATACGAATATTTTTGGAGGCAAGTTCAGCTTGCAATTCCTCGATACGCTGGGTTTTGGCTACCAATTCCTGGGTCAGAGATTCTACAGCTTTCTTCAACTGGGTAGAGTTATTCTTGCTACTTTTCAGCATAGCTTCCAGTTTAGCGATCTGCTCCTTGTTTTCCTGCATTTGTTTCTGGATAAATTCAATATCAGTGGCTATTTGCTGTTTAGCTGATAAAGAACCTTCTGAAACCGCACCACGCTGCAAGTCTACGCGGCTTTCGGCGGCATTGATTTGGCGGAAGCCTTCAGAGATATCATTGAAAGTACCCATCATTTCATCCAGTTCAGCATTACGCTGAGTAAGTTCCATCAAAAGAGAATCATTTTCAGCTTTCAGTTGGTCTTTACTTCCACCTGACAAGCCGTCGCACGATGCCATAACGGCCGCACATACAATTAAAACTGCTAACTTTTTCATACGCTTTTGTTTTACGTTGGTTAATGAAGTTATTTAATCGTCTATTCCTGCTACTACTATTACTATTTCTCCACGCGGGTCATTGGCTGTGAAATGCTCAATCAATTCAGTCAGACTGCCACGCACCGTTTCTTCGTGCATCTTCGAGATCTCCCGGGATACAGATGCCTGACGTTCCGCACCGAAATGCTCTGCAAACTGAGTCAGCGCTTTCACCAGACGGTGGGGAGACTCATAAAACACCATGGTACGGCGTTCCTCTGCCAATATCTTCAGACGTGTCATGCGTCCTTTTTTCTGCGGAAGAAAACCTTCGAAACAGAATTTTTCATTTGGCAAGCCCGAAGCAACCAAAGCCGGCACAAGAGCTGTAGCCCCCGGCAAACATTGTACTTCAATACCGTTGCGAACACACTCACGCACTACCAGAAAGCCCGGATCAGAGATTCCCGGTGTACCTGCGTCCGATATTAATGCAACAGTTTCACCTGCCTTTATTCTATTAACAACACTTTCCACCATTTTATGTTCATTAAACTTATGATGGGATTGCATTGCGTTCTTTATTTCAAAATGCTTCAGTAAGATTCCGGAAGTGCGCGTATCTTCGGCAAGAATCAAATCCGCCTCTTTCAGAATACGAATAGCCCGGAATGTCATATCTTCCAAATTTCCTACCGGAGTAGGCACTACATAAAGTTTTCCCATATCCGTAATTGCTTTAGCTGAAGTATTTCTTAAGAAGTTCTATAAAATCAACCACCGTTTCATTCTCTTCATCAGGATTAACAGTAGAAGAAAAGAGTTCCAATGCCTTTTCCAATGAAGGAGCAGCCCCCAATTGGCGTATCACTTCATTCATACGGGCAGTATCACCGCCAAAAATCTCACGGGCAAAGCGGAATGAGTCATTCAGACTGATAGCATGCCGCAGATCAGTGGCCGGTTTTATCCGTTCTGCTAAAATAGGCGATGCAGAAGATATTATTGCGGACGGTTCAGACTCGGGTTTGGGCGTGGACTCAGGCTTGGGAGATACGACCTCTACCGGCTTGGTGATTTCAACAACGACCGGTTCTACAGGAATCGATTTAACCGGTTCAGGAGCAGCGGCCGGTTCGGGAATAACCACTGGAACGACAGGAGCTTCAGGAATGGCAACTACCTCTACGGGAGTTTCGTCCAGCAGTTTCTGCAAAGCATCCAGTCGTGCACGCATCTGCTGTATATTCCGTTTAGCTACTACCTTCAATGTAGGGTTGGCGTCTGTTGCAAGAACTTGCATTAAATATTTCAGTTCCTGAATATCCAGTTCTATGTCGTCCAATAATGTCTGCATTTCCTTTCGCATCACAAATGTTAATGCCGCAAATGTAGAAATAAATAATGAAAAAATATCGGAAAGCCATTAAAAGTGTTATTTTTGCGGCTAAAATAAACATTTTAGAACAATGGTATTATTCTCGGAAGACCATATACAGGAAACCAATCGTAGAGGAAGAATCGAAGTTATATGCGGCTCAATGTTCTCCGGTAAGACAGAAGAACTGATCCGCCGTCTGAAACGCGCTAAATTCGCCAAACAGCGCGTAGAAATATTCAAGCCTGCCATCGATACGCGCTATTCGGAAGAAGAGGTCGTATCTCACGACAGCCATTCCATTGCTTCTACGCCGATTGATTCATCGGCAAGTATCCTGCTGTTCACCTCAGAAATCGATGTAGTAGGTATCGACGAAGCGCAATTCTTTGATAATGGTCTGATTGATGTGTGTAATGAGCTTGCCAATAATGGCATACGTGTTATTGTTGCAGGTCTGGATATGGACTTCCGTGGTCTTCCTTTCGGTCCTATGCCGGGACTTTGCGCCATTGCAGATGAAGTATCCAAAGTCCACGCTATCTGTGTGAAGTGCGGACAATTAGCCTCCTTCTCACACCGCACTGTCAAGAACGACAAACAAGTCCTTCTGGGAGAAACGGCCGAATACGAACCCCTCTGCCGGGAATGCTATCTGCGGGCAATAAAGGGAGATCGGACTGCCGCCGGTGGATAATAAATAAAAAGCAAAAGCCTTATGGAACGTAAGAAAATTACATTCGACAGTTTTATCCGTGCTGTCATTCTCGGTGCTATCATCATTGGGGTATTAATGCTCCTGAAGCGATTGAGCGGCGTATTGCTTCCGTTCTTCCTTGCCTGGCTTATTGCTTATCTGATATATCCGTTGGTAAGCTTCTTCCAGCATAAGCTACGGCTAAAAAACAGAATAATATCTATCTTTTGTGCCTTGTTTACTCTCAGCGTTATAGGAAGCGTTGCGTTCTATCTGCTTGTGCCGCCCATGATTCAGGAATTCCTGCGGGTAAAGGATTTATTGATAGAGTACTTCAGCACCACTCATACAGCAAGCAATGTCCCCACTACCCTCTCCGAATTTATCCGGCAGAATATCGACCTTCACATCTTAGAGCAAATGTTCAGCCAGGAGAATATATTGGATGCTCTTAAAGTAACCGTTCCTAAGCTATGGTCGCTTATATCGGAGTCTATCAACCTCTTATTCGGGTTCTTCACCGTCTTCCTTATCCTATTATATATAGTGTTTATTCTGCTTGATTACGAAAGTATTTCCGAAGGCTGGGCACACCTGATGCCAAAGAAATACCGTAAAACAGTAACCGGCATACTGAATGATGTAAAAGACGGCATGAACAGATATTTCCGCGGACAGGCATTAGTAGCTTTGTGCGTAGGCATTCTATTCAGTATCGGCTTTCTGATTATTGATTTCCCGCTGGCCATTGGTTTGGGATTATTCATTGGTGCACTGAATATGGTGCCTTACCTACAAATCATCGGCTTTGTCCCCACTATCATGCTTGCCATTCTGAAAGCTGCGGATACCGGTGATAATTTCTGGATCATCATAGCTTCGGCCACTGCTGTATTTATAGTAGTACAAATCATACAAGATGGCTATCTCGTTCCCCGTATCATGGGAAAGATTACCGGTCTGAATCCGGCTATTATTCTGCTCTCCCTATCCATTTGGGGATCGTTAATGGGAATGCTGGGTATGATTATAGCTTTGCCACTTACCACTCTGATGCTCTCCTATTATCAACGATACATCATTAATCAAGAAAATATTTATAAGGCAGAAACCACTGAAGATCAACCAGTAGAGGGTATAGAAGAAAAATAATGCAAACTTTTTTCCTCATATTCCTTGCAAATTAAATAAAAGTACCTATCTTTGCACCCGCTTAACAGCAATAAAGGTTTGATTCGCTAGCTCAGCAGGTAGAGCACAACACTTTTAATGTTGGGGTCTTGGGTTCGAGCCCCAAGCGGATCACTGAAATAAGGAAGATTCTGATAATAACGTATTATCAGAATCTTTTTTATTTGAGAGATAACTACCTTTTGTGTATTTATGAAATTAATGTAAAAACGGGTCAGTCCGAAAACCCTGTGGGCGTATTATGTAGATAATCAAAATAGGATCATCTTTGGGGTTAAATTAAAAGGAACAATCCCATGAATACCAATCGCAGCCTGTATAAGTTACTACGAGTAATCTTCCCTGAAGTTTTAATGGAATAGCTGTTTCAAGGAGAACAAAGCAGAATACCAACCAAAAAGACGATCATCTGTCAATGGCTGCATATAGTTTTAAGTAGCATCTATCATTACTTACAACCCCATCTACATAGCGATCAGTTTCGGGTAATCCTTCTATCTCTACTCCCAGATGACGAGCCACAGAAGAGCGTACCCCATCTACATTCAATATTTCACCTTCAATCTCAGATGACTTTGTAACTATCTGCTGTTAACGCATCAAGTATTACATTACTTTTCATATCAAAGCCGAGGGCACTCATTTTACCTACAAGTTTACCTTGTAAACTCCGAACTTTTCCTAATTTATATGATAGTCCTCTATCATCCCAAGTAAAATTAGGCCATTCTTTCATCTTGCCAAATATAGATAGTATTCATATTTTCCGCATATTATACGGCAAAGAGACTAAAGATCCATTGTTCCAATGCTAAACCTACATTTTTTAACAAACAAAACAATATAACTTCTAAATATTCTTTGTAAAAAGTTGATTTTGAAAAATAAAAAATGTACTTTTACGAAAACAATTCATTTATATTGACTCTCTTCTTCAAAAAAAGAGGAGCTGTGCTATTTAAAACATTTCATCATTTAAAGCGATAAGAAATATGGCTGCAAAAAAACCTAAAAGAATCGAAGTACTATCCACTAAAGTAAAACAACTAGTAGACTCACCAGAAAGTGAAATGACATTTGAGGATATTCTTATATTTATGAATGGCCGAAAATGTTATGATGAATTCAAAGAATATGAGCTAAAACTCATAGATACTAAGTTGAATAATTGTATTGTTGGAATTATCATTACTGGTCAGAATAAAAATTTACCAGCTAAACGTGATAGGGCTACAGGTGAGTTTCACCCTCTTAATCTTGATCCAGATAAAGAAACTCTTTCTTTTGGTAATATATTTCTATACGATAAAAGTTTGAACATTCTTTTATACGAAGTGAATATAAATGGCTGTTATATAGACAAATTTGTATCATGCATTTATCAAGAGTGGCAAAAAGATGGGGATGATGACATCAAATTTGATTTATCATTTCCTGTATTATCTAGAAAAGGAGAGTACGAACGACTTCTCAATATGACTTACTACAAAGAGTTCTTCGTTGAACTTACTTGTCCCCAAGAAATATTAGAAGAATATAAAGATGATAATAGTAGTATCTTATCAATAGTCAAAAGACATCTAAAAGATGGAATACAAAATAATACAGATTCAATCATTATTCGCTATTCTACATTTGGCAAAAAAGAGAACAAAGAGGGATTAGCTAGAAGACCTTTATTAAAGGTTGTTGATTCTGTTAGATACTTATTTAATGGAAATCAAAAGAAAAACGTAAAAGCTTTAAAAATCAAAGGATATCTTCAAGATCCTGATGAAAAATGTACAATGAAACCAGTCAACCTTGTCACAGACACATTTAATATATTTATTAAATTGACTGTAAAGCTGCTTTTAACAGATATTCAACAAAGTGAAAGACAGCAAGAAATTGAAAAGTTATATATAAAACATTTGCCGGAATTTAAATACATAATAAAATAGTAAAGTGATAATATATGATCCAATTTCTTGAAAAATATGCTGCTGCTATAATTGGTATTACTTTTGGGTATTTTATTTATAGATATTGCGGTATAAATTACGAATCAAGCAAGGAATTTATAAAGCAATATACAACAATTGGTACTTGTTTATTCGGTTTCTTACTAACGCTTTTTAGCATAATAATTCAAGGTAAAAATGTCGTAATTAATAAAATAAAAAGTAATAGAAATACATTTATTAGATTTGTGCGCTTGAATAAACAAGTTGTTATGGTAACACTTTTGCTAACAATATACGCATACATAATAGGTTATATTAATATAGAATGTTTTATTAGCGCATCAATATATAAAGAAGAAATTCTCAATATTATAACAATTATTTTTTATGGCGGTTTTATTTGGACTTTCTTAATAACTATATATTTTTTAATAATATTTTATTTTATAATTCAAGGAAAAGAGGAGTAATAAATATGATACAGTGTGATGGTTCTTGCGTAAATAATATAATACTACATAAGGTAGGAAATAAAGGGATAGATGAAGGAATTAAGTTTTCAAAATCCACCCTAAAAGTTGATGAATTGCTAACCAATATATTAGCTAAATATTTCATATCTCCATTCAAATCTGAAATTTATTTTAGACTATTTCATCAAGTTGATTTACGGCTTAATGAAGTATACACATATATATCGAGTATCTTTGATGATCCAGCATTATTGCATGAACAATCAGTCAACCTAGCGAAGCATCTTTATGATCAAAGTACTCATCCTAAAATAAAAGGTGGTGAATTTTATGTTGTGTATTTCAAAGATTGTACCGTAGATGGAAAAACAGTTGATGCCATTGGGCTGTTCAAATCTGAAAATAAAGATACATTTTTAAAAATATATCCTTCACAAGACGGATTTGAGATTGAAAGCGAAAAAGGAATAAATATAAATAGATTAGATAAAGGATGTATAATCTTCAACTTAGAAAAAGAAAATGGATATTTGGTGACAATTGCAGACAATACCAACAAAGGAAAAGGAGCAGAAGCTAAATATTGGACTGAAGATTTTTTGAATGTTAAGCCACGTCAAGATGGATATTATTATACTGAAAATATACTTTCCTTATATAATAATTATATTTCAAATGAGTTGCCTAGAAAGTTTGAAATTAGTAAAGCAGAACAAGCTTTATTGTATTCTAAAAGCATTAATACGTTAAAAGATAACACAAATATCAATTTAGATGAAATGTCTAAAAAAGTATTTATTAAACCCCAGATAATTGATAGTTTTAATAAATATAAAACATCTTATCAAGAGGATAAGGAAGTTCAATTCAATGATAATATAGAAGTTTCTCAGCAAGCATTAAAGAGAAGGGCAAAAGGAACAATGAATATAGTAAAATTAGATAAAAATTTCGACATTTGTATTCATGGGGGTGAGGAGTATATTCAAAAGGGATATGACGAAGAAGTAAAAATGAATTTCTATAAATTGTTTTTCAAAGAAGAGAAATAAGTATGATAACAAGTGATTTACTAGTTGCCTGTTCGGAATAACTTTTTCTACACAATGCATTACAAAACAAAGTAGAGCAATAGCAAGTGATAGTTTATTTTCCTAAGACATACAGCTATTTAATTCAATTTTGTTTTTCTTAAGTGAAAAGTATGCGAAATTTATTTTGAATTACGTGCAATAAATTTAAATTGCTATCTTTGCCCTCAGTATTCTCCATGAGCAAACTACTGCGAAAGCACGTAGCTAATTGGTGGAATAATTCATGGGATATGCTTGAAGCAAAAAACATAATATTTTAAATATCAGCGTGGTAACTTCGATAGAAGAATCCCAGGCGAAGTATAAGAAATTAAGTAGTCATCTGATGTAGATGGCTACTTTTTTTATTTATAGATATTAGGTGAAGACATTTATGCTCGTTTCATGACAAGTAGCCATTTTTCCTGTTCTTACTTTTGAAGTTTCTCTCTTTTCTTACCCAAAACAAATAATGGAGAGTGGAGTTTGGGAGGGAATAATCATTAATAAAAAGAACAGTGTGATGAAAATGAAAACATTAAAGGAGGGTATTATATCCCATGCAGATGGTTTGGGGAAGTTGTTTAAGTTCTCGGCGGAGCATACTTGCAGGAGTATGCTGCATAGTTTGGAAGGGTTTGCTAACATGGAGTTTGTTACTTTTAAAGAATTGACGGCAGG
>UMBP01029103.1_pt1 | contig 35185 bp, 29 predicted proteins | sample 1963991 | NCBI WGS metagenome assembly UMBP01 (sample SAMEA4835944, study PRJEB28245) | human gut metagenome | biome: gut microbiome; material: fecal sample | place: Denmark | collected 2008
TCTGTGTTAAATCACTTAGCGTTATGTACACAGCTCCACCTCCTTTCAAAGTGCTTTGGCACTTACGGGAGATGAATTTGACCGCCTATCGTCCAAGGTTTCCCTCAAAATAAATTATATCATGCAAGGTTTGTGTTTGTCAAATAAGCTCCGAGAACGTTTTAACATTATTTCATCGTGCTTGACTGCACGATTTTTTGTGGTGTGTTATAACAACCTCAGCCTGAAATCGTCATAAGACGATTTCGCCGCATAAAAATGCGGCTTTGCTGCGCAATGGCTGAGAACGTTCTAACATCACTTCATCGTGCTTGACTGCACGATGAAATAATGTTATAATCTATTATGGTATACTGTCTTTTATGGTATACTGTCTTTGAAACAGGACTTTGGATAAGAAACGGAGAAACAGCTTGACTAAAGAGATAAACAAGGAAGAACTGCTTGTTCAGCAGGAATATATAGAAAAAGTAAAAGCGATAAACGCAAAGCGTGAGCAGATGCCGCTGGCACACGTCCACAGCTTCGGCTGTCAGCAGAACGTGAGCGACGGAGAAAAAATAAAGGGTATGCTTGCACAGATGGGTTACGGCTTCACGCCCGAAACCGCATTTGCGGATCTTATCCTTTTCAATACCTGCGCCGTAAGAGAAAACGCAGAGGACAGAGTTTTCGGCAATATAGGCGCACTCAAAAAGCTGAAAGAGAAGAACAGAAATCTAATAATTGCGGTCGGCGGCTGTATGGTACAGCAGGAGCATATAGCACAGAGAATGAGAAAATCGTTCCCGCAGGTCGATATTATTTTCGGCACTCACGTTATGCATACCTTACCGCAGATGATATACGAAAAGCTCAGCGAGAACCGCAGAACGCTGTCTATCCCCGAAAGTGACGGTGTTATTGCGGAGGGACTTCCCGTAATAAGAGAAAGCAAGGTAAAGGCAAGCGTGCCGATAATGTACGGCTGCAACAACTTCTGTACCTATTGCATAGTTCCCTTTGTAAGAGGCAGAGAGCGTTCACGCAGACCCGAAGAAGTCATAGCCGAAGTAAAAGGGCTTATAAATGACGGATATAAGGAAATACTACTGCTCGGACAGAACGTGAATTCATACGGCAAGGAATATGATTTCGGCTTTGCAAAGCTGCTTTCCGAGCTTGATAAGATACCCGGAAAATATAAGCTCAGCTTTATGACATCTCACCCTAAGGACTGCACGCACGAGCTTATAGATACGATAGCTGACAGCAGGCATATATCGTATCATCTGCACCTGCCCGTACAGTGCGGAAGCGACAGAATTTTAAAGGAAATGAACCGCCACTATGACACGGCGCATTATCTTGAACTTATCGAATATGCAAAAAGACGCATACCGAAGGTAGCACTCACTACAGATATTATAGTAGGCTTCCCCGGCGAAACTTATGAGGATTTTCTCGGCACTGTGGAGCTTATGAAAAAAGTACGCTATGATTCCGCATATACCTTCATCTACAGCAAGCGTGAGGGAACAAAGGCGGCGGCTATGCCCGACCCCATAAGCGATGAGGATAAGGGAAAGTGGTTCAGACAGCTTCTTGATGTGCAGAATTCTATCGGTGAAAAGGCTTACGAACGTTTTATCGGAGATGAGGTCGAGGTTCTGTGCGAGGGTATCGGCAGAACGGCTGACGGACTTATGACAGGCCATTCCCGCCACGGTGTTATCGTTGATTTCAACGGCACAAGGGATATGATAGGAAAGTACGTCACGGTAAGAATACAAAAGGCTCTGCCCTGGGCAGTCACAGGCGAGCTTGTAAGCGTGAATGACTGAATTTTCACAATCGGTCGGGAATCCCCGTCAGATATATATTTTTAACAGCCGCAAAAGCGGAAAGAAAGGAAAAATACAAATGGACGCAATCAAAGCAGCAAGAGAGCTCGGCAAGGCTATACAGGCAGACGAGCGTTATGTACGTTATAACGAGGCAATGAAGGCAAACGATGCCGATATGGAGCTTCAGGAGCTTATAGGTGAATTCAACCTTGCACGTCAGAACGTAGCACTTGAAATGAGCAAGTCTAAGGAAGAGCAGAACAAGGAAAAGCTCGACACACAGAACAAGGAGATGCAGAGATTATACACTCTCGTTATGCAGAACGAGCATATGGCTGATTTCACAATGGCAAAGGCTGATATGGATAAGCTGTTACACGAGATCAACGGCATTATCGCACTGTGCTGTGACGGTGAAGACCCCGATACCTGCGAGGTACAGGCAGGCGGATGCTCAGGCTCATGCTCGACCTGCGGAGGATGCCACTGATTGCCTTGACTGAATGGCATTGATAGTATGGCATTGTAAGATTAAACAATAAAACCGAAAGGAATGAAACTCTTGAAAGCAGGAAACAGCGGAGAAAAGCTCACGCCTATGATGCAGCAGTATGTTGAGATCAAGGCAAATTACAAGGATTATATATTATTCTATCGTCTGGGTGATTTCTATGAAATGTTCAACGAGGACGCAATGGTAGCGTCAAAGGAGCTTGAGCTGACGCTTACATCAAGAGCTGGTACGCCCATGTGCGGCGTACCGCATCATTCTGCGGAAGGCTACATAAAAAAGCTGATAGATAAAGGCTTCAAGGTAGCTATCTGCGAGCAGACAACCGACCCTGCGTTATCAAAGGGACTTGTAGAGCGTGATATAGTAAGGCTTGTAAGCGCAGGCACGGTCATAGAAGCGTCAATGCTTGAGGACGGCTCGAATAACTATATTTCCTGTATCTATGTCGGAGAAAACGGCACAGGTATGGTGTTTGCCGATATTTCAACGGGCGAGGTACACGCAGTTGAAAAGGCAAATTCAAAAAAGACCGACGAGGATATAATAGCACAGTTCTCGCAGTATACCCCCGTTGAGCTACTATTCAATGCGGAGTTTCTGAATCGGAAACAGGCATATACTTTTATAAGGAACCGTTACGGAAAATGCTCTGCGGAACAGCTTTCCGATGAGGATTTTTCTATAGATGACGTATCCGAGATAACCGCACAGTTCGGCGGCACGGCAGATGAAATAGGCCTTGCCGGAAAGGACAACGCATTAAGGGCTTTATGCGCTTTGCTGCGCTATTTGTATAAGGCACAAAGAAGCGGAGCAAAACGTTTTGTAAAGCTGAACGTACACAGCAGCGGCGAATTTATGCAGCTCGGACTTGCCACAAGAAGAAACCTTGAACTGACATCGACAATGAGAAGCGGCGAAAAGAAAGGCTCGCTTCTGTGGGTGCTTGATAAGACCGATACCTCAATGGGAAGAAGAAAGCTAAGACAGTGCATAGAGCAGCCGCTTACAGATACGGCGGCTATCATACGCAGACACGATGCGGTAGAAGCGCTTATAAACAATTCTGCGGCACTGTATGATATAAAGACCGACCTTGCGAAAGTCTATGACCTTGAACGTCTTATGACAAGGATAATCTACAAGGCGGCAAACGCAAAGGATGTAAAGGCGCTCGGCGCTACCTGCAGGATACTTCCTCAGCTTAAAAGCGACCTGTCGCAGATAAGCACACAGCTTACAAGAAGCCTTGATAAGAAGATAAGCCCTCTTGATGATATTGCGGATTTAGTAGAAAGAGCGATAGCCGATGAACCGCCCGCACTGATGAAGGACGGCGGTTATATTAAGAACGGCTTCAATGAGGAGCTTGACCGCCTGAGAAATATCACAGGCGGCGGCAAGGACCTGCTCGCTCAGATAGAACAGCGGGAAAAAGAGGCTACCGGCATAAAGAATCTGCGTGTCGGCTATAATCGTGTGTTCGGCTATTATATCGAGGTTTCAAAGGGCAACGTGTCGATGGTGCCCGACAGATATGTAAGAAAGCAGACGCTCACAAACGGCGAGAGATACATTACCGATGAGCTTAAGAAGATAGAAAACGAGATACTCGGCGCAAACGATAAGATACTTGCACTTGAGGCGGCAATATTTGCCGAGGTGCGTGAATTTATCGCACAGCGGCTCGACCTTATCCAGCAGACCGCCGAATCTGTAGCGGCGCTTGACGTGCTGTGCAGTTACGCCGTTGTATCCATAGAAAACAACTACTGCCGTCCGATGATGGCAAATGACAGCGTCATAGAGATAAAGGACGGAAGACACCCCGTTGTCGAGAAGATGGTCAACGAGATACTTTTCACCCCGAATGACGTTTACCTTGATGTTAAAAGCAACCGCCTGATGATAATCACAGGCCCGAATATGTCGGGTAAATCCACGTTTATGCGGCAGGTAGCCGTGATAGTCCTTATGGCGCAGATAGGCTGTTTTGTGCCTGCAAGCTACGCAAGGCTCGGAGTAGTGGACAGGATATTCACCCGTGTCGGTGCAAGCGATGATCTGTCCGCAGGTCAGTCCACCTTTATGGTCGAGATGACCGAGGTTGCGACTATCCTTAACGAAGCGACCAGAAACTCGCTCGTTATCCTTGATGAGATAGGCAGAGGAACATCGACCTATGACGGTGTATCAATAGCAAAAGCGGTAGCCGAGTACATAAGCTCAAAGGCTATCGGATGCAAGACGCTTTTCGCAACGCATTACCACGAGCTTATTTCGCTTGAAAACGAGCTTGACGGTGTGCGTAACTACAGCGTAAAGGTAAAGCGAAGCGGCGAGGATATAAAGTTCCTGCACAAGATAGTCGAGGGCGGCACGGACGACAGCTACGGCATAGAGGTCGCACGTCTTGCAGGACTTCCGAAGAAGGTCACCGACAGAGCAAAACAGCTTCTTGCCGAACTTGAAAAAGCACCGAAAATACAGCGTGAGCTTGAACTCAGAGCCGAGGAGGAATCCGAAAGCCAGATTGACTTTGAGGCAACAGGCAGGCAGAACGTCATAGCCGAGATAAAAAACCTCGACCTTGACGATATGACACCGAGAGAGGCTTACGCAAAGCTTGAAGAACTAAAAGCAATGTTATAAAGAAAAGGAAAACCAATGCCCGAAATCAGACTGCTTGATAAAAGCGTAGCGGAGCTTATTGCGGCAGGCGAGGTCATAGAGCGCCCGTCCTCCGTAATAAAGGAGCTTGTGGAAAATTCAATAGATGCAGGCGCACGGCATATCACCGTTGAGATAAAGCACGGCGGTATCAGCTATATGCGTATAACGGACGACGGTTGCGGCATAGCTTACGAACAGATGCCGACAGCCTTTCTCCGTCATGCCACGAGCAAGATTCGCACAGGCGACGACCTTACAGGCATAATGACTATGGGCTTCAGAGGAGAAGCGTTAGCGTCCGTTGCGGCGGTCGCAAAGATAGAGATGATGTCACGGCAGGACGGCGATGAACTCGGCGGACGTTACATTATCGAAGGCGGCGAGGAAAAGGAGCACGAATCCTGCGGCTGTCCCACAGGCACGACTATCGTGATAAAGGAGCTTTTCTACAACACCCCCGCACGACTTAAATTCCTCAAAAAAGACATATCCGAGGGCAATTTCATAGCGGCGACGGTAGACAGACTTGCCCTTTCCCACCCCGATATTTCCTTCAGATTCATAAGAGATAACAAAAGCGTCAGAATGACATCGGGCGACGGTTCGCTCTTATCTGCGGCAAAGGCGGTATCCGGCAGACAGTTTGCCGACAGCCTTATCCCCGTTGACTTTTCGCTCAACGGCATAGCTGTAAGCGGTTATGTTTCATCTCCGCTTTTCTGCCGCAACAGCAGAAGTATGCAGACGTTTTTCGTGAACACAAGATACATAAAAAGCACCACCTGTATGGCGGCGCTTGAGGAGGCATACCGTAACAGTATGATGGTCGGAAAATTCCCTGCCTGCATACTGAACATATCGCTTTCTCCCGAAACTGTCGATGTAAACGTACACCCGGCAAAGACCGAGATACGCTTCGCTTATGAAAAGCCTGTGTTCGATGCGGTGTATTTTGCGGTAAAGAACGCACTGGTGAACGCCGCAGACGATAAACGGCAGATAGAGCTTGAAAAACCGAAGAAATACGATAACGCAGACGATTATTTCAGGCACAACCCCGAAATAATAAAGCGTGAACAGCAGACGCTCGCACATATCCCCGTAACGCTTCCGCTTTTGTCTGAGGAACGTCCGGTCGTTGATATAAAGCCGGAAGAACCGGCTGAAAAAGTAAAAGCCGAAAAAATATACGGCGACAGCACAATAAAGCCCGTTTCACTGCACAGCACACGCTCGGACTACAGCGCAAGACCTGAAGAAAACACAGGTGAAGCTATTGACGAAATACCTTTGCCAAAAGAGCCGCACATCCCGTCATATAAGGCGGTAAGCAGCAGTGTTGTTGTCACCGTTGACGATGATACGGATGATATTCCCGTAACAGCACCGCAAACTGACGAAGGCTTCAGATTTATAAACGCAAAGCCGGTAACGGTTGAAAGGATAGACGAACCGAAGCCCGAAAAAACAAGTGTTCGTGTTATCGGAGAATTTTTAAAGACCTATATACTGTGCGAGGCGGGCGAGGAGCTTATAATAATCGATAAGCACGCCGCCCACGAACGCATAAGGTTTGAGAAGCTGAAAGAGGAGTTTGTAACCACCTCACAGCTTCTTATCGACAAAACCGAGCTTAAGCTGTCACCCGAAGAATACGAGGCACTGCACGAGTATTACGAATATGTGGAGCAAAGCGGTATAGAACTTGTTTTCTGCGATGACAGCACAGTGCAGATAACCGCAATGCCGTCCGTAGTGAAATGCTCGCCGCAGGAAATAGTATCCGATGTCGCACAACGGCTTATGAATACTGCCACCGACCAGAAAGGCGCTCTCTTTGACGATATGCTTCATACGATGGCTTGCAAGTCAGCGATAAAGGCACACGATGATACGGATATTCTCGAATTGCAGGCGCTTGCCGAAAGAGTGATGAATGACAGGACAATACGTTTTTGTCCGCACGGCAGGCCGGTTATGACCTCGCTTTCAAAATACAGGATAGAACGCTTCTTCAACAGGAGTTGAGTTATGGATAAACAGTTTATCGTAGTGGTATGCGGACCTACAGCTTCCGGCAAGACCGCTCTTTCGGTCGAACTTGCAAAAAGGCTTTCGGGCGAGATAATCTCAGCCGATTCAATGCAGATATACAAGGGTATGGATATAGCCACCGCAAAGCCCACAGAGGAGGAAAAGCAGGGTATACCGCATTACCTTATGGATTTTCTCGACCCTCACGACAGTTTTTCGGTAGCCGACTATGTTAAGGCGGCACACGGTATTATCGCAGATATAGCGGCAAGAGGAAAGCTACCGATAATAACCGGCGGCACAGGCCTTTATATAAGCTCTCTTATCGACAATCTCAACTTTGAGGAAACCGAGTGCGACTACGCATACCGTGACGAACTGCGTAAGCTGGCGCAGGAAAAGGGCAACGGCTTTCTGCTCGGAATGCTCCGTGAAATTGATCCCGAAACGGCGGATAAGCTCCACGAGAACAATCTCAACAGGATAATAAGAGCGCTTGAGGTCTACAAGACTACGGGAAAGACAATGAGCGAACAACAGCGCCTTTCAAGGCTTGCCCCTTCGCCGTATGAGCCGTGTATGATACAGCTTGACTATGACAGGGAAACGCTGTACGACCGCATAAACAGACGTGTTGACATAATGCTTGCCGAAGGGCTTATAGACGAGGCAAGGCAGTTTATGAAACAGTCTGATTATCCTACGGCGGCGCAGGCGATAGGCTATAAGGAGCTTATGCCGTATCTTAAAGGCGAAAGCCCTCTTACACCTTGCGTAGAGCGGCTGAAGCAGGAAACCAGAAAATATGCAAAGCGTCAGCTTACATGGTTCCGCCGTGACGAAAGAATCCATTATATCAAGGCTGACGGAGGAAAGAACTTTTCGCAGATTGTTGACGAGGCAATAGATTATATCGGCAGTGTAAGAAACAAAAGCAAGTGAAATTCTCACTTGTCGAAAAAATCTCCCCAAACTGCCATAAAGCTATGGAATTTTCAATCAATATGTGTTACAATATAAGTTAAGCTATCTGTAGCTGTGATTTGTCACAAAAACAGTTATGATTTTATTTTATTTTATGTTCCGCAAAAAAGCGGAGAAAAGAAAGGACGTAATCAAAATGGCAAAGGAACTCAATTTACAGGACGTATTTTTAAATCAGGCGAGAAAAGAGAAGATACCTGTAACTATCTACATTACAAACGGCTTTCAGTTCAAGGGACTTGTAAGAGGCTTTGACAATTACACTGTCATCCTTGATACAGACGGAAAGCAGAACCTGATATACAAGCATGCTATCTCGACAATAACACCTCTCAGAGCTGTATCCATCCTTGACGCATTCGACAGGACGGACAGCGAAGACGTAAAAGAATAAGGGTATATGGACAGGACGTTAACAACAAAGCTTGTAACGGTGGTTCTTGCCGTATTCCTGCTCCTGACCATCGCAGGTCAGTTTTTTGCGGGAAACGACCACTCCTATAAAACAGAGGTGGCGCTGAAGTACGATTCTCAGGATACTATCGAGTTTTACGGCGTGTTCGCACGAAACGAGCATACCGTCAGCCGTAAGATAAACGGCACGATACAGTATGAGCATGAGGACGGCTCAAAGGTCGGCAAGAACAGCGTTATAGCCAATGCTTACGGCTCGGCGGCCGATATATCGCTTACTGCGGATATAAATAAGCTGAAAACGAGGATAGACACGCTGACAGATGCACAGAGCCTTGTCGGTACGGATAATTCTCAGATAGAGGCTTTTGACAAGCTGATAACCGAAAAGCACAGCAAGCTGATAACAGCTATAAACAACGGCGATTATACCGCCGTTTCACAGCTTAAATACGAAATGCTCAACCTGCAGAGCAAGCGTGATATGGTCAAGGGCAAGGTGAATGACTATTCATCGGTGATTTCGGCGCTCAACTCAAAGATAAAGGCGCTTGAGGGCAGGATCTCGGCTTCGCCCGTTCAGGTCACGGCTGATGAAACAGGCTATTTCGTAAGCAGCATCGACGGGTATGAGAGCAAGATAACATACGATAACATCGACAGTATAACGCCTGCGGAAATTTCCGAAACGGTAAAGACACCCGAGCTTACAACAGCTTCCGGCGACATTATCGGCAAGATGATAGACGATTATAAGTGGAAGCTGGCGGCGACCTTTACAGAAGGTCAGGCGGCTGTACTTACGGAAAATACAAATGTACGGCTGATACTCGGCGCAGACCAGACGGAGATAACCGCAAAGGTCGAAAATGTCGAAAAGTACGACAACGATTATGTTGCGATATTCTCTGCAGACGATTTGAATTCGGTTATCGCCTCGTCAAGAGTCGGCAGGTTCAAGCTGCTTGTAGACAGCTATAACGGTATACGCATAGCTTCGTCCGCTATCCATTTTGACAAGGAAAACAACATCGGAGTCTATGTGAAAAAAGGCTCTCAGGCTTACTTCGTACAGGTAGACCGCATATATTCAAGCGAGGATTATGTCATTGTCCGTGATACTTCGGGACAACCGGGCTATCTGTCGCTTTACGATGATGTTATAGTTGAAGGGAAGGATCTTTATGACGGAAAGAATCTCTAAATCCGCCGAAGAAACAACGCTTGAGGATATAAAGCTAAATTATACGGCTATAAAACAGAACATAGCCGAAGCTATGGATAAAGCAGGACGATGTGATACGGTTCGCATTATGGCGGTCACAAAAACAGTACCCTGCGAAAAGATAAATTATGCCGAAAGTCTTGGCATAGACCTGCTTGGTGAAAACAGAGTACAGGAATTTCTCGGAAAATACGAAAATTATTCGGAAAAATCCGAAATTCACTTCATCGGGGGCTTGCAAAAAAACAAAGTAAAGTATATAATTGATAAGGTGAGTATGATACATTCGGTCGACAGTGTCGATCTTGCGGCTGAGATAGACCGCAGAGCAGGAAGTCACGGACTTGTAAAGGACATACTCCTTGAGATCAATATAGGCGGCGAGGAGTCAAAGGGCGGTATTGCACCATCTGAGCTTATTGAAACGGCAAAAGCTGTATCCGGGCTTGAAAACGTCAGGATAAGAGGGCTTATGACCATTCCGCCTGTGAATTGCGACGAAAAGTATTTTGCGTCAATGCAGGAGCTTTTTGAAAATTCAAAGCAGAAATATTCTTTTCTGTCCGGCATGGATACGCTGTCAATGGGTATGTCGGGCGATTATGCAACAGCCGTAAAGTACGGCTCAACGTTAGTCAGGATAGGCAGCGGTCTTTTCGGCTACAGAAATTATTCGAAAATATAAAAACGGAGGAACAAACAATGAGCGCATTAGAAGGACTTAAAAATTCAATCAGAAGATGGGGCGGATCGGATGACGATGAGAGCTACTCAAACGAGCTTGAATCCGCAAAGGAAGAACCTGTGCAGGAGGCTCCTTCACGCAGCTCGTCACAGGCATCAAACGCAAATAAGATATACACTTATAATGCAAGCACAACTCTGCACCTTGTTGTAAACAGACCCAAGAAGCTGTCCGATACAGCCGAGATAGCAGAGCTTTACAAGAACAAGACAACGGTTATCCTTATGCTCAACAACACAAATAAGGATATAGCTACCCGTATCATCGACTTCTTAGGCGGTGTAAGCTACATAACGGGCGGCGAGATAAAGAGGATCGCAGATACAACATACGTTCTCGCACCTTACAACGTTGATATTTCAGGCGAATTCATAGACGAAATCAGCAGCATTTCTGGCGAGGATATTTTCGACGATCTGGACTGATATGGCAGACCGTGAACTTGTCAAAGATATACAAAATGCGGCGAGGGACTGCCTTGACAGATCCCGCCCGTATTTTACCCGTTTCCTGTCCGAAAGCGAACTTGCACAGATAAAAGCTGTCGGTATCCCGAAAGGGCTTACGGCATTGCTTTGTGCAGGCGCAGGAAATGCAGATCCCCTCAGATGCTGTCTTGGGCTTTTCCCGTCATATTATTTTGACGGCAGTGCGATTTCCGATGCATCCTACGCCGTTGTGTCCGATGAAAACACGGCTGAACTGTTCCCGATAAAAGCGGTGACGTTCACCTTCAGAAAAGAGGACAGTGTGACCCACAGAGATGTGCTGGGTTCGCTTATGGCGCTCGGTATTGAGCGTGACACTGTCGGGGATATTTTCGTTACCGACGGGAAGGCGGCAGTGTTTGTCTACGAAAAGGTAGCACCGCTTATTTCAGACAGTATAACGAAAATAGGCAGGGTAGGAGTGCAGATGGATATTGGCATTACCGCAGGTTTTACTTTGCCCGCAAGAAAATATGAGGAGATGCGGTTTTCGGTAGCTTCAATGCGCCTTGACAATATTGTCAGATGCGTCGCCTGTACGTCAAGGACAGGCGCTGTGGAAAAGTATATTACGCCACAGCTTGTGACGCTGAACGGCACGGTATGTACCGATGTGTCAAAGCAGCTAAGCGAGGGCGATGTGTTTTCCGTCAGAGGAAAAGGCAAGTTCGTATTGCAGTGTATCGGTGAAACAGGCAGAAAAGGTAATATACATATTACGATTAAAAAATATATTTAGAGTACATTTAGGAGGACTTTCCCGTGAATGCTAAAGATATAGTATCCAAAGAATTTGATACGGTTAAGCGTGGCGGTTACGATGCCGCCGAGGTAGATACTTTCTTAAAGGACGTATCTATCGAATACAAGAAACTGCAGAATGAAAACGAGGAGCTTGAAAAGAAGCTGGAGGTTCTTGCGGAAAAAATAAGAGAGTACCGTAAGGATGAGGACGCTCTGAGAGATGCTCTGCTCATTGCGAAAAAGCAGGGTATAGCTGTAGTGAACGAGGCTAAGGAAGATGCCGAAAAGATAAGAAAAGACGCTCAGGAAAAGGCTGAAAAGACTATCAAGGATGCGGACGCTCTTGCGGCAAAGAAGAAGGAGCTCGGTGAGAAGAATCTTGCCGAAGCAAACGCAAAAGCAAAGCAGACCGTTGACGATGCCAATGCAAAGGCTGCCGAGATCCATACAATTATGATGCAGCAGACCGAAAGAGAACAGATCGTTCTCCAGAGAACAAGAAAAGAAGTGCAGGACTACACAAACAAGATTCTTGCCGCATACAGCGCACATATCGAGAATATAAAGGCTATGCCCAAGGCTTGCGAGAATGAGTTCGTGATAAATACCGTTAAGGAAGTTGAGGCGAGAAAGCCTGAGGACAGCGCATTTGCAAAGAAGCCTGCTCCTGAAGCTAAGCCTGCTCCTGCTCCGGCAAAGCCTGCGCCCGAAGCTAAGCCTGCACCTGCTCCGGCGAAGCCCGCTCCCGAAGCAAAGCCTGCTCCCGCTCCCGAAAAGAAGGCGGAAGAAAAGGTAACGGGTGAATCTGTGCTTTTCAGCCTTAAAAACGAGAAGGAAGAAAAGAACGCTCCCACATCCGAGCTTGAGTTCGGAAAGAACAAGTAATTATAATAACTGAAATAACGTCAGAAAAATACCGGACAACGAAAGGAATCGGAATTAATGCTATATATCGCTCTTGCGGCAGCCGCAGGACTTATCGGGCTTGACCAGCTGACAAAGATACTGATAGACAGTAATATGCAGCTTCACCAGTCGATACCGATAATATCATTCGGAGATACAAATGTACTGAATATCACCTACGAGAGAAATCCCGGAGCCGCTTTCAGTATCCTTGAGGGAAAACAGCTGTTTCTTATACTGTTTACGGCTGTGGTTATCGTTGTTATGCTGTATCTGATGCTTTCAAAAAGAGTGAAGAAGCCGACGTATATATGGTCCATGTCGCTTATAGTGGCAGGCGGTATCGGCAACCTTATCGACAGAGTGATAAGAGGCGAGGTAGTTGATTTTATCGATGTAAGGATAATCAACTTCGCCGTGTTCAATGTTGCGGATATATGCGCCGTTCTCGGAGCACTTGGATTACTGCTTTTTGTTGTTGCAGATGAGATAAAAGAGCAGAAGAACAAACGCTCGGCAAAGAAAAGTACAGCAGCCGGGGAAATAGAGAAATCAACAAACGAAGATAAATAACACCGCTATGGAGGGTAACGTTGCATTACGAATTTACCTGTAAAACAGGCGGCGATAGAACAGACAAGTTTCTTGCATTGCAGGATACGGGAATAACCAGATCAGCAGCCGCCGCTCTTATTGAGCAGGGCTGCTGTCTTGTAAACGGGAAAATTGCCGCCAAGAATCAGAAACTCAAAACGGGAGATACAGTGACGCTTGATGTGCCGGAGGCTCAGCCTGCGGATATTCTGCCCGAAAATATACCTCTTGATATAGTCTATGAGGACAGCGACCTGCTGGTAGTGAACAAGCCGAAGGGTATGGTGGTGCATCCTGCGCCGGGTCACTACAGCGGAACGCTTGTAAATGCGCTTATGTACCACTGCGGCGACAGCCTGTCGGGGATAAACGGGGTTATAAGGCCCGGTATCGTTCACAGGATAGACAGGGATACGAGCGGACTTCTTATCGTAGCAAAGAACGATACCGCACACAATTTACTTGCCGAACAGATAAAGGTACACAGCTTTACAAGGGAATATATGGCGGTCGTTCAGGGCGTTATAAAAGAGAACGGGACGGTCGATGCGCCGATAGGCAGACACAAGATCGACCGCAAGAAGATGTGCGTTACGACCGAGAATTCAAGAGAGGCGGTAACCCACTATTTTGTCGAGCAGACTTACAGGAACAATACGCTTGTAAGGCTGCGTCTTGAAACGGGAAGAACGCATCAGATAAGGGTGCATATGGCATATATCGGGCATCCGGTGACGGGTGACGAGGTGTACGGAAACGGCAGTCCGAAGTGGCTATGCGGACAGTGCCTTCACGCAAAAAAGATAGGATTTATCCACCCTGACGGGCGGTATATGGAATTTGACAGCGAGCTGCCCGACTACTTCAAAAAGCTGCTCGCAAACCTCGAAACGCAGAAGACAGAGATATAAACGGCTTGAACAAAGGAAAGAAACTATGGACTTCAAAAATGTAATAATAATGAGCGATCTTGACGGCACGCTCCTTGACGATAAGAAAGAGATTTCTCCAAAGGATATGGAATCTATAAACGAATTCTGCGACAAGGGCGGAATGTTCACGATAGCTACCGGCAGAGGCTATTCAATGGCACGGCCGGTTGCACAAAAGCTGAAGCTGAGGATACCTGCGGTCATCTTCAACGGGTCGGCGGTGTACGACTTTGACAAGGACGAATTCCTGTGGCAGAGCGAGGTTACGCAGAAAGCAAGAGATTACATAAAGCTGGTCATGGACAGGTTCCCCGATGTAGGCATAGAGGTGCTTCACAAGCACACGGTATATGTGCCGGCACTGAACGATGTTGAGAGGGCTCATATGGCGCTTGAGAACGTACACGGAGATGTATGCAGCCTTGACGATATTCCGCATGAGGGCTGGCTTAAGGTGCTGTTCGCCTACCCTGAGGACAAGATGCCTGAGCTTGCGAGGTTCATAGATGAGCATTGCGCCGAGGGGACGAACAGGGTGTTGTCTGCACCGTTCTTCTACGAGCTTCTGCCCGAGGGCGTGAGCAAGGCTTATGGATATAAGCAGCTTCTGAGGGTGACGGGAAGCGAGGACAGGTTCACGGTGGCGGCAGGAGATTATCCGAATGATGCTGAAATGGTACGCAGTGCCAATCTGGGAGTTGCTGTAAGTAATGCGCACGATGAAGTAAAATCATCAGCTGATGTAATAATAGGATCAAACAACGAGAATCCGATGTCGCAGATAATAGATATAATCAGGAAAAAGTGAGAAATCACACCTTGAGCGACAAGTGATGAATTTCGATGAATTATAACGCTGATTTTATCTGAATATTGCAATAAAAGTAATAAACTGTAAGCAAAAAATCGTTGAAGTCTGAATGTAATTATATGGGAATTCGAGAGAGCTTATGAGTAACGAACAGTTCGACAAGCAGAGCAAGGCATTAAGAGAATTTTTTATATTTACATATTTTAAGACTAAAGAATGCGAAAACAATCATAATGACTTAATACAGAATATAATTAAAAAGGCATATAACGATGCGACTATGATGGGTGCTTATAATACTTTTATAAGTAAAGAGTTATACGATGAATCATATTTAGCTTATTGTAATGCAACGAAATTGATAATAGAAGAAATTTACAACGTAAAAGTCAATCGTTCGACGCAGGAAAGTTTTGACAAATGGTACAAAAAAACTTGCGGGAAAATTATAGGCTGTTATGATGGAGTGAACAGCAATAAAAGCATCTTTACAAACGGAAATGCGCAGAAATGGCTCAATATGGCGCTCAAATATTTATGGCTGCTTGGGGCTTTGCCGATTGACATAAAAGAGGAACGGCTTCACGCCCCGATTGACAGTTATATATTGCAAGAAGCTGTGGAATTTAAAGGCGGATGGAGTAACCTGCTCAGCAGATACGTTTTATTACAAAGGAAATAGTTGGAGTAAAATAAGCGATTACGATGATTATTTCGATTTGCAGAAAGTTATAAGAGTTATGGCGAAGCAAGGCGGGAAAACCGTTATAGAGCAGGAAAACGAGGCGTGGATCGAGATGGCAATCGAGAGGAAAAGGAGCTTGGCTCATAAGCGTGAAACGAAAGGAGTAAAGTATGAAACGTGAACCCGATTACAAGCTGAAAAAGCGTCTGGAGCGTATGGAACACGAGAAGAAGATGAACCGGACATATAACAGAAACTGGATAATATGTATCGGCTCGCTTGCGATTATTATATTGGCGATTTTTGTGTTTGGCGGGAAGTGAGGTCGAAAGACGGCAGTACGACCGAGTTCAGCGAGTATGCAAGCGTTAAGGTTAAAACGGTTGAGTAAGTTTTAAACTATATTTTTTCGCCGTCGGGGGAGGCTCCGGCGGTGATTTTTTTCTAAGATATAAACGAATAATCAGATAATTCAAGGTCAATGCTTGACAGATATTGTTCACGGTGATATACTTAAATAAAATCAATAAAAACATTTATAATGAATATTTGCGGAGAAAAATATGTGCAAGATGATGAATTACAATTTATGTAAACGGGGGGGGCTTTCTGAAAGCACTCCTGTAAGTAATGCACAAAATTTCTCGGTAAAATCAAATACGGCAATAAGGGCACAGTCTGCATAGGGTGGACTGTGCCTTTTTATATTATCTGGTACAATGTATAGTAATCGGAATTTGTGTGCTTTTTTTGCCGTTATGAAAGTTGATTTTGCCTGACAGGTTGAAAGAGGGAAAAATATAAGGTATTATCAAATAAGAAGATTGCGGTTATTTTACAACTATATACAGTCGCTTAAGGAGGAAAATTATGATTAAAAGTGTAAAAAGACTGGGTGCGGCAGTACTGTCGGCGGTTATGATGCTGACGGCTGTTGCTACGCCGCTGGGTGATAATCTGCCGGCTGTGAGGGAGAGTACGAGTTTGACGGCGGGGGCTACTACAGTTACTGTGACGCAAAAAGAGATAGTCGATTACGTTAAATCAAGAGTTGGTGGATCGTATAGAAAAAATTATTGTTTAGCTTTTGTTGCAGACTGTTTTGCACATTTTGGTGCGACTTTTTCTTCTGCTTGCTGCGCTAAGGGTTATTCAGATAAATTTATGAAATCTACCGATAAAAATATCCCATTAGGTGCAGATGTGTTTTTCTCAGGTGGAAGCGTTAAATGTGGTAATGGACATATATGTGGACATATTGGCATATATGTTGGCAATAACAAAATTGTTCATGCTTCTGGCGGAACAATTAAAGAAACCGATATGAAATACATGAATATGAAATATGAAGGTTGGGGATGGCATGGTAATATTATTGTTAGTGATAATTTAAATTTAACCGACCACTATAAATTGACATCTCCTGATGGTTATCAGACTATAAGAAAAGAAGCCTCAACAAATTCTGCTAACTTAGGCTCAATAAATGCTGGCAATATTGTATGCGTAACCAAATACAGCAGTGATAACAAGTGGGGATATTTAACGTACAACGGTGTTTCAGGTTGGATACGTTTGTATTATGTCGAAAAAACGGGAAGCACTCACTCATACGGTTCGTGGTATACAAAGACTTCGGCGACCTGCACGAGCGGAGGAACGGAAGAACGTAAATGCTCCTGCGGAGCGACAGAGAGCCGTTCAACATCGGCACTCGGTCATAACTATGGTTCATGGTCTACTGTAACAAGTGCTACCTGCACATCGGGCGGAAGTGAAAAGAGAACCTGCTCAAGATGTTCAAACAGCGAAACACGCTCGACTTCTGCGTTAGGACACAATTACGGAAGTACATATTTTGAGGCGGATCATCCGCATAAGTATGCACATTTGTGTCAGAGATGCGGATATAAGGAGTTTACCGGCGGCAATTTAGATTATTATTATCTGTGTGCAACCTGTACACATCTGACGAAGCCTGAGATTACGAAAATTACAGGCGATTTAGTTGATAATTCCGAGATTACGATTGAATGGACAGCAAGCGAAAGTGATAAGCTGGCTAACTATTGGCTTGATGTATTTGACCCTGACGGACAAAATGTAGTTGATGTAAGTACCGGGAAAATAAACAGTTATACATTTACTCCTGTTAAAACCGGTACATATACCATTAAAACCTACGCCGCTCCTATCGGAAATAAGGATGGTAGCGGAAGCGTAGGCGCAGAAACAACAATCGAGATTGGCTGTAATCATAACTACATTACAGAGATTGTAAATCCGACATACGACAATGAGGGTTACACTCTTCATACCTGCACAAAGTGCGGTTACAGCTATAAGGATAATTACACGCCTGCGTTAAAGCTGACAGAATTAACCGGAGTGAAGGTAAAGACGCAGGGAACTGCCTCGCTTACTCTTGCGTGGGATAAGAACGCAAATGCAAAGGGATATATCATTGAGCAGTACAAGGGCGGAAAGTGGACGCAGATTGCAAAGACGAGCAGTAACACAGCGGTTACCTATACTGTAAACGGACTGAAGGCGGATACGACATATACCTTCAGAATCAAGGGCTATGTGGTTTCCGGTACAACGGAATACAGTGGTGAGTATACAAGGCTTGCAGCTAAGACGAGAATAGCGAATGTTGCCTCGTTCAAGGGCAGTGCGGTTTCTGCAAGTGCGGTGAAGCTCGACTGGAGCAAGAATGACAAGGCTACGGGCTATGTTATTGAGCAGTATAAGGGCGGAAAATGGACGGTGCTTGCTACCGCAAAGAACAACACTACGCTTACGTTTACTGTGAAGGGACTTGCGGGCGATACAGCATATTCGTTCAGAATAAAGTCGTACAGAACGGTGAACGGCGTTACAGATTTCAGCGAATACACAAGCGTAAAGGCTAAGACACTTTTAGGCAATGTAAAGACGTTTACGGCAGCGGCAACAGGCACAACAGCCATAAAGCTCGACTGGAGCAAGAATAACAAGGCTACAGCTTATGTTATCGAGCAGTACAGGGGCGGAAAGTGGACGGTGCTTGCTACCACAAAGAACAACACTACGCTTACGTTTACTGTCAAGGGACTTGCAGAGGGAACGGCTTACTCGTTCAGGCTCAAGTCGCTGAAAACAGCAAACGGAGTGACCGAGGAGAGCGTATACACAAGCATCAAGGCGGCAACGGCTGTAAGCGGTGTAAAGAACGCCAAGGTCACATCGGTAACAGGCTCGTGGATAACTCTCGAATGGGCTAAGAATGACAAGGCTACCGGCTATTCTATCGAGCAGTATAAGGGCGGTAAGTGGACAGTAATCGCTACCACGAAGAATAATACCACGCTTAAGTTTACTGTTAAGGGACTTAAGAATGATACCACCTATTCGTTCAGAATAAGGGCATATAAGACTGCCGGTGCTTCAAACGTTTACAGCGATTATGTGAGAATCGCAGGCAAGACGAGGATACCGAATGTGACAAAGTTCACAGGTTCTGCGGTTTCTGCAAGTGCTGTGAAGCTCGACTGGAGCAAGAATGACAAGGCTACGGGCTACGTTATTGAGCAGTACAAGGGCGGAAAGTGGACGGTGCTTGCTACAACAAAGAACAATACTACACTTACGTTTACTGTGAAGGGGCTTGCGAGGGGTACTACTTATTCTTTCAGAATAAAATCGTTCAGAAAGACGGGTGGTACGACCGAGTTCAGCGAGTATGCAAGCGTTAAGGCGGCTACGGATAAGTAAGCTGTTGGCGGTTCGGGTTTTGTCGGTTTGCACGATTTAATCTGAATTGCAGGTCTTATCGGAAAAATATTACAATCAGGGCATGGTCCACGAGGGTGGGCTGTGCCTTTTTTGTCGTTAGGAGTGCTGATTTTGCACGGCTGTTGAATCGGGGAAAACAGAAGTGTTATTATTGACATATGGATTTTGTTTGTGGGCAAGCTGTGGTGCCGAAAACGGCAGTTACGGCTTTCGCAAATGCAAATATAGAGAAAAGGAGAAAATCAATGAATGGTAAGAGAGTGAGAATGGCTGTAATGTCGGCGGTGATTCTGTCGGCGCTCGCTGTGAGCGGTTGTTCGTCGGAGGGAAGCGTTTCGTATAATGGATCGGGTGAGAAGGCGGACGATGTATCCGCATCGCTTTCTACTCCGGTAACTTCCGATACAACAAACAGCAGTGAAAGCAAGGAAACGCAGGAGCAGACATCTTATGAGAGCAAGCCTGCCGTTACAACCACAAATAAAGCGGAAACAACAGCCGTTACAACAAAGAAGGATAACGCTGTAAAATCGGAATGGAAAGAAACAAAGGCCGATGGCACAAAGTATGTTACTGTGGGCTGTTACAGCAGGGAAAAAGCCGTTCTCGGAGCAAAAACGGTAAAGCTGTATAACGTCAACGACAAGGTTACGGTGGTAGCTGTGACCGATACGGGATACGCAAAGCTGAAGGACGGTACTTTTATACATAACGATTTTCTGTCGGACAGCAAGGTAACGGTCACGGCCGCACCGACAAGCCAGTCATCAAAGAAGCCGACAGAGCAGAAGCCGGCACAGTCGCAGACTTCGGAGTATTCCTGGGTGATAAAGCCGAGTTATGTGTATGATGAGGTGGCTGTTATTAAACAATATGATATTCCGTTTGGTGAAGGAACTCTTGCGTCATTTGTAAGCGAAGAAAGCGGCGTATACAAATATAAACCCGGAAAAGAGTATAAGGGAATCTTTACGGCAATCGACAGTAATGGTAAATGGGGATTGATTGACAGCAACGGTAAGAAAATAATTGATAATAAATATGATAAAATCAACATTTCGAATTGGATGTACAGATATCATTACATTGAAGTGAGCTATCTGATTGAAAGCTATGCTAATTATAGTAGTTATGATGATTATTGGTTGGATAGTAAATTGAATGAGGTTCATCCATCACAGGGACTTGGAAGTGATCCGGGATTTGTTTATTACTACGACATAGATACCGATCGAATTTACTTTGCGGATTTGATGATGGGAAACAGAGAATTAAGCGGTAACGAATTATCCGAAATACACAAACCTATAGTTTCGGCTGTTACTACCGAGGGAGAAACCATATCTTTATACGGAAAAGAAACGTTACAGCACAATTTCTATACCGATAAACCCGGAACGGGAATGTATGGGCTTATATCCGGCGGTAAAATTACAGTGCCGATGGAGTATGACGGCTATTTTAAGCCTGAGACAGCTGATGAATTCGGTAATTGCAACAGAATAGTTTTCTGGAAAAATAACAAGATATACGTTTTCGACAAGAACGGCAAATGCTATTCTAACGGTAAATATGACAAGGTCGATAACGAAAATCAGGAGCTTTACTATTTCAACGGCTATCTTCCTGTGTGCAAAGGCGGTAAATGGGGGCTTATTGATATCAACGGAAAAGAAGTGGTGAAGTGTCGGTTTGAAGATATTACTTCTGTTTATGACGGTAAGGCGTGGGCTAAGGAGAACGGCAAGTGGGGCGTGATAAAGCTTGCGTGAGATAAAAAACGGCGGATGGCAATAAGAGCGTAAGCTGTGTATAAGAAAACGACCGAAGGCACTGTTGATGCTGTCCTTCGGTCGTTTTTTCGTTTTATGTACTGAGGCGGTTACGGTGTTGTTGCATCTGTGCATCGACACTGATGGCTGACGAGACAGTGGCGCAAAGCCGACAAGCGTTCTTATAGGGATAGAGAATTAGCTCTATTTTTATAAAAACAAACTTTTTTCTACAAGCTGAAATGCCCCCGATAAATCAGGGGCATTGGGTGTAGCTGTCTGAGCTATCTGAACAGTATACGGCAATAATCACGTCTGCCGTTTATAATGCGGTATATGTAGACCGCATTACCGTCAACTTTATAGAATATCATATAACCACGGCAGACAAGATATCTGAAGTCTGTTTTTATATTGATCTTTGCATCAAGCAAAGAGCCGATTAAAGGCGTATCTTTTAACTGCTTGTAAGCTTTGACTATATCTTTTATGAGTCTGCCTGCGGCGCTTGGATTGTCGAGTTCTTCGGAAATATAACTGTGAATACTATGCAGGTCGTCTGCGGCAAGCGGAGAAAGCAGTAATTTCATATTATATCTCCGAAGGCTTTGTCGGCTTCAGCCTCCGACAGCCAACCTTTTGTTTCAGCTGATTTTTCAGCTTTGTTAAGTTCGGATAGCAATTTCAATGTGGCACGTTGTTTTTCATAATCGTCAATGTCCAGTATTACATAACGACCTCTGCCGTTTTTGGTGAGAAATACGGGTTCACCTTCGGAAATATCGTTCAGAACCGCATTGTAATTGCGTAAATCGGAAACAGGTTTGATATTCGGCATAAAATGCACCTCCTTATTTGCTGTAATTATTGTAGCATAATTTTAAGTGAAAATCAACAGCGTATAAAGAAAAAGCATAATTCAGAAAATTTTTCACTTTCCCTATTGACAACGGCGGATAAATGTAGTATAATCATCAGGTAAATTAAATTGTGAAACAAAAGCAGAGAAGCACTCTCACCCATTTACGCCGAAAGGTTGTTCAATGAGGTAATTACAGAAATTTCCGACGATTTACGGCGCTGTACGGCGTTATAAATCTGTCTGTAATATTTGTACAGCGTGAGAGAATCTGCATTGCAGTTTATCACGCTTTTTGTTTTGCATAAAACGATTTGTTTTCAGAAAGGCGGTGCTTTACAATCAGCACAAAAGAACAACTCATCAACGAAGAGATAAATGAAAAAGAGGTCCGTGTGATCGGAGCTGACAATGAGCAGCTCGGCATTATGTCTTCGGCGCAGGCTCTTGATATGGCGATTGAGGCTGACTTAGACCTCGTGCTTATCGCTCCTTCCGCTACTCCTCCGGTATGTCGTATAATGGATTACGGCAAGTTCCGTTTTGAGCAGTCAAAGAAGGAAAAGGAATCTAAAAAGAACCAGAAACAAGCTGAGCTTAAAGAGATACAGATGTCGCTGAACATCGACACCAACGACTTTAACACGAAGGCTAATCAGGCTATAAAGTTCCTTAAAAACGGCGACAAGGTTCGTATCAAGGTTCGTTACAGACGAGCAAGAGAGCTTTCACACGCAAATCTTGGTGAGGAGCTTATGCAGAGAGTTCTTGAGGCTGTTTCGGAGTACGGTGCTTGTGAGAAGCCTGCAAAGCTGGAGGGCAAGAACTATATGGCAGTTGTAGCTCCCAAGGCTGCGGCAGGCGGTAAGAAAGCAAAGAAGGACGCCGATAAAACGGCGGAAACTAAATAAGGAGGATTCCACTCATGGCAAAGAAGATCAAGATCAAAACCCACAGCGGTGCTAAAAAGCGTTTTAACATCTCCAAGAACGGTAAGGTCAAGTACCAGAAGACGAACCGTCGTCACAGACTGACACAGAAGGCAACAAAGAGAAAGCGTATCAACCGTGCTGCAGGATACTGCGACAAGACGAACGTTGCAGAAGTTAAGAAGCTCATACCTTACAAATAAAAACTAACTGCGACCGTTTCGGCGCAATATTCACTATAGGAGGAATTTAACGATGGCTCGTATTAAAGGTGCATTAGCAACTCGTAAGAGAAGAAATAAAACATTAAAGCTGGCAAAGGGCTACTGGGGCGGCAAGAGCAGACTTTTCAAGACTGCTAAGGAAGCTGTCTGGAAGTCAGGTCAGTACGCTTACATCAGCAGACGTTTAAAGAAGAGAGATTTCAGAAAGCTCTGGATCGCAAGAATCAATGCCGCTTGCAAGATGAATGGTACAAACTATTCTACATTCATCAACGGCTTAAAGAAGGCTAATATCGGTCTTAACAGAAAGATGCTGTCAGAAATCGCTATCAACGATCCCGCAGGTTTCACTGCACTTGTTGAGAAGGCTAAGGCTGCTCTTTAAGAGAAAACAACACGCCCATAATAAATGGGCGTGTGATTTTTTATATAATGGGGAAGGAATGCGGCTGTGCTTAGGCACATAATAACCGTTATCAGTACATATCCTTTGTGTGGTGCTTGTAATAGAAAATATAACTGCCTATTGCGCCTGCGACCACGAAAATGAATGTTACTATAAGGCGGTTCATAAGGTTGCCTGCAATCTCGGTGTACTTCATTGAGTAGTTCGTAAGATCGGCAAGAATGCCGTTTATGTTTACCGTGTTTCCTGCCTCCTGTTCCTTTAAGAATATCTGGAACAGGTATGCAAAGCCGTTTGATAATGCCCAGCCCGCAAAGGTGAGAATGGCTGTCATAATGCAGTCGACCGTCTTTAGCTTCTTTGAGAAAACGGTGTAGAGCGAAATAACCGCGGCGGACATGATTATACCGCCTATCCAGCCGACAAGGTCCGACATCATAATAAACACAACGAATATGGCGCAACCGATCAGAAGTCCGAGCAGACCGCCTAAGATACCTTTGACAGTACCCCTTATATTATACGGAGGGCGGACAGTTCCGTCTGAGCGTATATGCTTTGTGAGAATTGCGTAATCCTCAAGCTCAAGCACTTTTGCCACCTGTATGGGAGTGGTTTTACGCATTTCGCTTTTTAAATAGGCTGTGAGTTTTTCCAAAAATTCAATGAGCAACGGCAGATTTTCCTGCATAAGATTATATCCCTTGCAGTAAATGTTTACGCAGCCGTCGACATTTTCAATGCCGAGCATAGTTTTCTTGGGAAAGCGTTCAGCCATAATGTATATTCTGCCGAACTGGCGCTCGGTGATGACCGCACCGCATACTATATCAAATCTGTGCTTTTTATCGTTGTCAAAAACGACAACGGGTACACCGTTTTTTACACCGCTGAGCGTGGCGGTTTCGGGATCGTATTTAAGTCCTGTTTCCTTTTCAATAAGGCTTAGCTCGGAAAATATCATGAAAAAAATCCTTTCTTGTCCGTTACGGATAATGAAATTTTAGCATAAGGACACGCAAAAGTCAAGAAACTGAGTGTTAAGGAGAAATATGGAAATTACATCTAAACAGAACACATATATAAAGGAATACCGCAAGCTGACGGAGCAGAGGAAGTATCGCAGGCAGACGGGGTATTTCGTGTGCGAGGGGGCGAAGCTGGCGGTCGAAGCGGTCAAAAGCGGATGTGCGTTAGGCGAAAACGCATATTATACTGCCGCCGCCGCCGAGAAATATCCCGAATGTATAAGTCTGCTGAGGGAAAGCTGTAAGATGGTACAAATAAGCGAGGAGGTGGCGGACAGCATTTCCGACACAAAATCGCCGCAGGGAATATTTATTACGGTAAGACATCTTGACAAAATTCTGAATTTAAGTACAATAGATAGTAGCAGGCAGTTTATAATATTGGAAAATTTACAAGATATGGGTAATATTGGCACGATAATACGTTCCTGTGACGCATTTTCGATTGACGGGGTGATACTTGCAGGAGATTGTGCGGATGTGTTTGCTCCCAAAACGGTAAGAAGTGCGATGGGCTCGCTGTTCAGACTGCCGATATACTGCTGTGATACCGAAGAAGCGATAACGCTTTTGCAAAAGGGCGGATTTACCGTGTATTCGGCGGAGCTTTCGGACAGGTCGGTGAAGCTGGGAGAGGAAAAGCTGCCACAAAAGACCGCTGTTGTTATCGGCAACGAGGGCAACGGGGTCAGCGATACCGTGAAAAAGCTGTGCGATAAGTCGCTGTTTATACCGATAAGCAGTGCGGAGAGCCTTAACGCATCGGTTGCGGCATCGGTCATTGCGTGGGAAATGTCAAAGGTCAGGCAGTAAGCTTGACGTTAAATACGGTTAATAATTGCGGTTTATAATTCAGCGTTGAGATTGCAAGCTGTAATTTAATTGTTGAGAATTGCTTGTATAACGCAGAAGCGACAATAAGGTTTGTAGCAACGATCCCTCAGTCTTGCGACAGTCAAACGGGAATGATTTTAACGTTGAAATAATCGCTGAACATAGAGGTATGGATAACGGCTTTGCTTGTCGCAATCCAGCTCCCTTTGGCAAGGGAGCCGAGAAAGATAGTGCAATGGAAGATGATAGCACACCTTCATTATGTAAGCAAACATTATGTAAGCAAAAAGCTAAGATAAAACGTTAAGAGGGGGCGGCGTAGCCGCTCGCCGTCAGACGAGGTGTAGATATGCACAAGCGGTTTGAAAGGCAAATTTGAACCGGCACATTGCCGGCGAATTCGGAGCGGCACGTTGCCGTTTTGCTAAGACAAAATAAAAAATCAAAGATAAAATGTTAAAAGGGTGCGGCTAAAGCCGCCCGCCGTACACAAACCGTAGCGATACGCAAACAGTTTGAAAGGCGAATTCGGAGCGGCACGTTGCCGTTTTGCTAAGACAAAATAAAAAATCAAAGATAAAATGTTAAAAGGGTGCGGCGAAAGCCGCCCGCCGTCAGACGAGGTGCAGAAATGCACAAGCGGTTTGAAAGGCGAATTTGAACCGGCACATTGCCGGCACGGAAAGGAAGACGAAAAATTTGTCCCATCTGGTAATAGTTGAGTCGCCTGCGAAGGCGAAAACAATTGAGAAATATCTCGGAAAGGATTATTCCGTAGTAGCATCTGTAGGTCATATCCGTGACCTGCCGAAGTCGAAGCTCGGAGTTGACGTTGACAACAACTTTGAGCCTAAGTATGAGAACAAGAAGGATAAGGCTGCTCTTATAAAAGAGCTTAAGAAAGATGCAAAGGCATCTGACATAGTATATCTTGCGACCGACCCTGATAGAGAGGGAGAGGCTATTTCGTGGCACTTAGCACACGTCCTTGGGATAAGCCCGGACGCACCTGTGCGTGTAACGTTCAGCGAGATCACAAAGAGCGGTATTGAGGCAGGTATGAGCCATCCGAGAACGCTTGATATGGACCTTATCAACGCACAGCAGGCAAGACGTATACTTGACCGAATAGTAGGCTATAAATTAAGCCCGTTCTTATGGAAGAAAGTCAGACGAGGTCTTTCGGCAGGCCGTGTACAGTCGGTTGCGGTAAGGCTTATCGTTGACAGAGAGCAGGAGATAGAGAGCTTTGAGGCACAGGAATACTGGAGCATAGACGCAAAGCTGTTGTCCGCTTCAAGCAGACGTGCATTCCCTGCAAAGCTGACAGAGGTCAAGGGCGAGAAGTTCAAAGCGCTCAATAAAGAAGAAACCGACAAGGTGCTTGCTATGCTTGAAAACGGCGAGTTTATCATCACCAATATCAAGAACAGCACAAGAAAGAAAACACCTGCACCGCCGTTCACCACATCTACCTTACAGCAGGAAGCGTCAAGAAAGCTGTCGTTCAATGCAAGACGTACAATGAAAGCGGCACAGGAGCTGTACGAGGGCGTTGAGATACCCGATATGGGCGCAGTAGGTATCATAACCTATATGCGAACAGACAGCCTGCGTATTTCCGATGAGGCAAAAGCGGCTGCGGCACAGATGATAGAATCGACATACGGCAAGGAATATCTGCCCTCAAAGCCCAGAGTGTTCAAGTCGAAGAACAATGCTCAGGACGCACACGAGGCTATCCGTCCGACAATAATCACGCTTACTCCCGAAAAGGTAAAGTCTGCGCTTTCGGGCGACCAGTACAAGTTGTATAAGCTGATATGGGAGCGTTTTATGGCAAGCCAGATGGAGAATCAGCTTCTTGATACAAAGGCGGTAGATATTACCTGCGGAGAGTGTCTGTTCAAGGCAAACGGATATACCGTGAAATTTGACGGCTTTACAAAGCTGTATGAAGAAAGCAAGGATAATGACGAAGAGGAGGGCGGCGCACTGCCGGCTCTTGAAGTAGGCGAAAAGCTGAAAGTAAAAGAACTTACGGGCAACCAGCATTTTACTCAGCCGCCACCGAGATATACAGAGGCGAGCCTTATCAAAGCGCTTGAAGAAAACGGCATAGGCAGACCGTCTACCTATGCGCCGACAATCGCCACAATACTTGACAGGCACTATGTTGAGCGTGAGGCGAAGCAGTTAAAGCCGACCTCGCTCGGTATAGTTATAACCGACCTTATGAAAGGTCACTTTGAGCGTATAGTTGACGCAAAGTTTACCGCTCAGATGGAAAGCGACCTTGATAAGATAGAAGCAGGCAAGGCTGACTGGGTGGACGTACTCGGAAAGTTCTACACAGGCTTTGACAAGATGCTGACAAAGGCTGAAAAGGATATGGAGGGCAAGAGGGTAAAGATACCCGATGAGCCTACCGATATAGTCTGTGACAAGTGCGGAAAGCCTATGGTCATAAAGATAGGACCTTACGGAAAGTTCCTCGGCTGTTCGGGTTTCCCGGAGTGCAAGAACACCAAGAGAATAGTAAACGAAACAGGTGGACTTTGCCCGCACTGCGGCGGCAAGATGCTTGCAAAGAAATCAAAGAAGGGCAAGCCCTTCTTCGGATGCGAGAACTACAAGGACTGCAACTTTATGACGTGGGATACTCCGCTTGAGGATAAATGTCCCAAGTGCGGTTCTACGCTTTTCAAGAAGGTCGGCAAGCAGGGTCAGGTATACTGTGCAAAGGACGGCTGTGGATATGTGCGTCCTGCCGATGAGGATAAGAAGAACGAAAACTGATAAGGATAGGATAAACTTGGATAAAAAGACTGTTACCGTGATAGGCGCAGGTCTTGCCGGAGTTGAGGCGGCGTGGGCGCTTGCAAACAGAGGCTTTCATGTAAGGCTGTGCGAGATGAAGCCGGAAAAGTATTCGCCTGCCCATAAGTACAAGGGTTTTGCGGAGCTTGTGTGCAGTAATTCGCTGAAAAGTGCGGATACTGCCAGTGCCTGCGGTATGCTTAAGGAAGAAATGCGTTATATGAACTCTGTGACGATGAGAGCCGCAGAGAAAACAAAGGTCGGTGCAGGCGGCGCTCTTGCGGTCAACCGCACGGAGTTTTCCGACGCTGTGACCGAAATGATAACTAATCACCCGTATATTGAAATCGTAAACGGCGAGATAACGGAGTTTCCCAAAAGCGATACCGTAATTGCGACAGGTCCGCTGACAAGCGATATATTTGCAGAAAAGATACAGGAGCGCTGCGGAAGTCCGCTCAGCTTCTACGATGCGGCGGCACCCATAGTTACCGCAGAAAGCATTGATATGAGCCTTGCGTTTTTCGCTACACGTTATGACAAGGGCGAGGCGGATTATATCAACTGCCCGATGACAAAGGAAGAATACGAAGCCTTTTATAACGAGCTTGTAAACGCAGAGAGCGTACAGCTGAAAAGCTTTGAGAATCTTAAAGTGTACGAGGGCTGTATGCCTGTAGAGGTGCTTGCAAAGCGTGGAATAGAAAGCGTCCGCTACGGCTGTATGAAGCCTGTGGGGCTTATCGACCCCAGAACAGACAGACGGCCTTATGCGGTGGTACAGCTGAGAAAAGAAAACAACGAGGGTACGCTTTACAACCTTGTGGGATTCCAGACGAATCTTAAATTCGGAGAGCAGAAAAGAGTATTCTCGATGATAACCGGGCTTCAGAATGCGGAATTTGTAAGATACGGCGTTATGCACAGGAATACCTTCCTCAATTCTCCCGGTCTGCTTGATAAGAATTTCAGACTTATCGACAGCGACAATATATATTTCGCAGGTCAGATGACGGGTGTTGAGGGATATGTCGAAAGTGCGGCATCAGGCATTATAGCCGGAATAAATCTTGCAAGGGCGCTTGACGGAGAAAAGCCGCTCGAACTGCCCGAAACCTGCATGACAGCGGCACTGGCAAGGCATATAAGCACGGAGAACAAGGACTTTCAGCCGATGGGGGCGAATATGGGAATACTGCCGCCGCTCCCCGAAAGGATAAAGGACAAGAAGCTGAGATACAGGACGATCGCTGACAGAGGACTTGAGGATATGAGGAAAGCACTCTGCGAGCAGGGAATCGCTGTACAGCGGTAATGCGGTCTGTCTGTCTGTTTAGCAAAACAGCAAAACAGCTTTTTGAACGGTCGGTGTTTTGATACGGGAGGGGCAGACCCTCTGTGAAAAACTAAAGGCAAAGCGATAAGTACCGGATTTTATACGAAAGGAAAACGGATTATGAAAATAGCTATAGACGCTTTCGGCGGAGATAATGCGCCGGACGAGGTAGTAAAGGGTGCGGTTGACGCTGTAAAGGAGTACGGAGTTGACATTGTGCTGACGGGCGACACAAAGAAGCTCGACGAGTGCTTTGAAAGACTGGGGCTTTCAAAGGACCACATCACATTTGAGCAGGCTGACGGAGTTATCGAGATAGAGGATAACCCCAAGATGATATTAAAGGAAAAGAAGAACTGCTCAATGGGCGTGGCTATGCAGATGGTAGCTGACGGCAGAGCGGACGCTATGATAAGCGCAGGCAGTACGGCGGCTCTTGTTATGGGCGGTACTCTTATAGTAAAGCGTATAAAGGGCGTAAAGCGTCCGTCGCTGACACCTGTAATGCCCGGTCTTAATAATATGTATATACTGCTTGACGGCGGTGCAAACGTTGATTGCCGTCCGGATATGTTAAGGCAGTTTGCGGTTATGGGCAGTGTTTATATGAACAAGATAATGGGTGTTGACAACCCCAAGGTCGGACTGCTGAATGTCGGTGCAGAAGAAGAAAAGGGCAGGGAGCTTGAACAGGAAACTTATGCTCTGCTCAAAAACAGCACGCTTAATTTCACGGGCAATGTCGAGGCGAGAAATGCGGCTTTAGGCGAGGTCGACGTTGTTGTAACGGACGGCTTTACGGGTAACATCTACCTTAAAACAGTAGAGGGTATGGGCAAGTTTATGAAGGCTTCGCTCAAGAAGATATTCTTCCGCAACCTCGGCACAAAGATAGGCGCAATGTTTACTATGAAGGGCATCAAGGAAATAAGCAAGCAGATGGACTACAGGGAAACAGGCGGTTCTCCGCTTTTAGGTACGGCAAAGCCCGTGCTTAAGGCACACGGCAGCAGTGACGCTCTTGCGTTCAAGAATGCCGTAAGACAGGCCAAGGATTTCGTTGAGAGAAACGTTATCGCAGAGATGGAAAAGGTGCTGTCGGAAAATACGGAAGGTTGATTTTTGGCTTGCGGGAGGGGCTTCCCTCCCGTGAGAATTATTGAAAGGAAAAGAAATGACAGAGCTTGAACAGATAATAGGCTATACGTTCAAAAATCCTGAGCTTTTAAAAGAGGCTCTTACTCATTCGTCATACACAAACGGAAAACATCTGCGCAGTAACGAGCGTCTTGAATTTTTAGGCGACAGCGTGCTGAGCATTGTTGTGTCCGAGCATCTTTTTGAAAATCTTACTAATCTGCCCGAAGGACAGCTTACCAAGATAAGAGCAAGCGTAGTGTGTGAAAATGCGCTTTATCCCTTTGCAAGAAAAATAGATTTAGGCAAGTATATTTTTCTGGGAAAAGGAGAAGAACATACGGGCGGCAGAGATCGCCACTCGATACTGGCGGACGCATTTGAGGCGCTTATTGCGGCAATATATCTTGACGGCGGATTTGAAGCGGCAAGAAGTTTCATACTGCCGTTTATACCGCCGCTTGACAAGCTGAGTACGGGTAAATTCCTGCTCGGAGATTACAAGACGGTATTGCAGGAGATAATCCAGCAGAACCCGGAGGAACGTGTTACCTATGAGATAAGTGACGAAAGCGGACAGGCGCATAACAAGCAGTTTACGGCGAATGTGCTTCTGAACGGTCAGATAATAGGCACGGGTAAGGGTAAGAGCAAGAAGGAAGCGGAGCAGAGTGCCGCAAAAGAGGCTATAAGCCTTATGGGATATGAAACAAACTAACATTTCGGTATTTATACCGCATTACGGCTGTACGCATATATGCAGCTTCTGCAATCAGAAAACGATAAGCGGACACAGCGAGCCTGTCACTGAAAAGGAGCTTGAAAGCATACTTGAGGGACAGCTTGAAAATCTTAAAGACAGCGGTACGAAGGCGCAGATAGCGTTTTTCGGCGGCAGCTTTACCGCAATAGACAGGGATTATATGATAAGACTGCTGACGGTAGCCAAGCGTTATACAGACGCATATCCTGAGCAGTATGACGGTATACGCTGTTCGACAAGACCGGACTGCATTGACGAGGAAATACTCGGCATTCTTAAAAGCTACGGCATGACGGCGATAGAACTTGGCGCACAGAGTATGAATGACGAGGTGCTGACAGCTAACCGCAGAGGCCATACGGCTGAGGACGTAAGACGTGCCTCACGGCTTATAAAGCAGAGCGGATTTGAACTCGGACTTCAGATGATGACGGGGCTGTATAAGGACACGGAGCAATACTGCATTGATACCGCCAAGGAGTTTATCGCACTCCACTGCGACACGGTGAGGATATATCCGACGGTGATACTTAAAAATACCGAGCTTGGCAGACTGCACGAGAGCGGAATATATGACAGCTTTACCTTTGAACAGACAACAAGGCTCTGTGCAAGGCTGCTCGATATGTTTAACAAGGCAGGGGTCGCAGTTATCCGTATGGGGCTTCACGCAAGCCGTGATGTTGAGCAGGAAATGGTCGGGGGAGTATATCATCCGGCACTGCGTGAGATAGCCGAGAGCATATTGTATCTGGAAAAGATGAATGCTGTGTGCGAGGACGGGGGAAAATACGTCTTTTACACGGACAAGCGTAATATAAGCAAGATAATCGGGCAGGGCGGAGCTAACCGCAATGCACTTTCACAGCGTGGAATTTCCTTTAAGATAAAGGAAGAGAAAGGCACGGATTTCCGTGCGGAGAGGATCGGTTGATGTTTTTTAAATCTATGGAAATATACGGGTTCAAATCGTTTCCCGATAAGACCATACTGCATTTTGACAAGAGAATGACCGCTGTTGTCGGAAGTAACGGCAACGGTAAAAGTAATATAAGTGACGCACTGCGCTGGGTAATGGGAGAGCAGGGCGCTAAAAGTCTGCGTGGAGATAAAATGGAGGATGTTATCTTTCACGGAACTGTACGCAGAAAGCCGATGGGCTTTGCGAGTGTAACGCTGACTATAGATAACTGTGACAGGGCGCTCAGGGTAGACAGTGACGAGGTGGTAATATCCCGTAAGCTGTACAGGAGCGGCGAGTCGGAATATAAGATAAACGGAGCAAAGACACTGCTCAAGAATATAAACGAACTGTTTATGGGTACGGGTCTTGGCCGTGACGGATACAGCGTTATCGGTCAGGGCAAGGTGTCGGAGATAGTAGAATCGGGCGGAAGCAAGCGCCGTGAGGTTTTTGAAGAAGCGGCGGGCGTATCGAAATTCTTAGCGCAGAAAAAGGACGCAGAGAATAAGCTGAAGCGCACGGAGGACAATCTGCTTCGTATCCGTGATATAGCATCGGAACTTGAAACAAGACTCCCTGTGCTTGAAAAACAGGCGGCAAAGGCTAAAAAGGCGAAGGAACTGCTTTCGAGGGAAGAAGACCTTGATATAACGGTAAGTATGTACGAATTGTCCGCACTTGAAAAGACGATTTCGGAAGCGGAGGACAAATTACTTCTCAGCAAGGCAGAGTGCGAAAATCTCGACAGGGATATTGCAAAGCTGGAGGCTGAGGAAGAGGACAACAACAACCGCAGAATGACGCTCCGTGCCAAGCTTGAAAAGCTGAAAGCCGGAAGTGACGAGGCAAAGGACCGCATAAGCGATATAAAGGCTGAGATTGCCGTACTGCGTAACGATATTTCACACGCAGAAGAAGCTATTGCGGAAACCGAAAAGCAGATAGAGGACGGCAAGAGCGGCAAGGCAAGGCTTGAGGAAGATAAAAAGAACCTTGAAAACGAGATAGAGGAAAAGCAGGCGCTTATAGGTCGGCTGAAGGCGGACAGCGAACAGCTGACGGAGGAACTGACGGGAATCGACGCAGAGGGCGAAACGCTCTCGGGGGAGTATAAGGAACTTGACGAAAAGCAGGGTCGGCTGTATCTTAAAAGAACGCAGCTGCAGCTTTCGGTACAGCAGATAGAGGCAACCTCCGAACAGCTTTCAAAGCGTAAGGAGGAACTTACAAGAACGGCTGAAAATGCGGCGGCAGAAGCAAAGACGCAGAGAATAAAGCTCAGCGATACCGATGAAGAGCTTGAACAGGCAAAGGAAGAAAAGGCCGAAGCCGAGAACAAGCTGACAGGATATAAAAAGCTGTTTGCAAATAAGAATGACAAGCTGAAAACGGCAGGTCAGACGCTTGAAACGCTACGCAAGGAGTACGAAACGAAAGCGTCACGTCATCAGGTGCTTGACGAGATAGACAAGAATATGGCAGGCTTCCAGTCAAGCGTAAAGTCGGTAATAATGGCGGACAGGCAAGGACGGCTCAGCGGTATAAGAGGTACTGTAGCCGATATAATCAGCGTGGACAAGCGTTATACTGTGGCTATCGAGATAGCACTGGGCGGTATAATGCAGAACATCGTTACCGATAACGAGGAAGCGGCAAAGCGCAGTATGCGTTATCTTAAGGAAAACAACCTCGGACGTGCGACATTTCTGCCGCTTACAAGCGTAAAGGGAAAGATGCTCGAAGTCGGAGGGCTGAGTAATGAGAACGGCTTTGAGGGTATGGCGTGCGACCTTGTGGAATATGACGGGCTGTATGACGGGATAGTAAAATCCATACTCGGAAAGACGGCGGTCGTTGAGGATATTGATACGGCATCGTTTATTGCTAAGAAGTACGGATACCGTTTCAAAATAGTGACGCTTGACGGTCAGGTCATCAACGCAGGCGGTTCGTTCACGGGAGGCAGTGTCAGAAATGACGCAGGCATAATCGCAAGAAAGCAGGAGCTTGCTTTATTATCCGAACAGATAGAAGAACTCGGTGTGAAGATAAAAGCCGAAAGCGAACAGCTAAAGCCCTTACAGGCGGAAGTCGCAAAGATGGCGGAGGAAATGGAGGGCTTTTCCGAAACCGTATCGCAGTGCGAGCCTAAGATAGCAAGACTTGAGGCACAGCGTGACGGTATAAAGCAGCTGCTGTCACAGCTTACCGCACAGCGTGACAATGCCGAGGAACAGCTTGACGCACAGGAAAGAGCCGAGAATGACGGCAGGAAGCTCCTTTCCGATACAAAGTCACAGCTTGAAAGCGTGCTTGCCGAAATCGAAAAGAACGAGGAGGCTCTGAACGAGCAGAGAAGCGGTCTTGACAAGGCGGAGGATAAGAGAAAAGAGATAGCCGACAGGATACAACGGAACAATATGGACGTTCTGACGGTAAACGGCGATATATCCAACATCCGCACAAGGATAGAGGGTATAGACGCATCTATCCTTGCACTGAGCGACGGCGGAAGCGAACAGCTAAGAAAAATTGAGGAACTTAAAAACGGCATTGAACAGAAGAATGAAATCATTATTCTGAAAACGGCTCAGACCGAAGAAATAGCAAAGACGGCAGGCGACAACGAAAAGGCAATCGCAGATAACGTATCGCTCACAAATGCGGCTGAAAAGCGTATCAGCGAGATAAACAAGTCGATAAGGGAACTTACCGAGGCGAAGGAAAAGTTCAGTGCGGATCTCGCCAGACAGGAAGAGCG
>UMBP01038288.1_pt1 | contig 23817 bp, 16 predicted proteins | sample 1963991 | NCBI WGS metagenome assembly UMBP01 (sample SAMEA4835944, study PRJEB28245) | human gut metagenome | biome: gut microbiome; material: fecal sample | place: Denmark | collected 2008
TGCTTTTCCGGTCAGGTCGGGACGCTTGAGGGACTGCATCATTGAGGCATGAGTGCTGAGGTAGCCGCTCCAGCACATGCACATGGAAGTGAAGACCGCAATATCATGTGCCGTGACCGAACCCGCTTCCGCAAGCTCTTTGACGATTCCGGTTGCTGCGCCGGCGGAACCGAGTGCCGTAATGGGGACAGCTATTGCATCGGTGGAGGAAAACCCGAACAGAGGCTGCAAAATGAACTTGATTGCATTCGCTGCGCGCGGGAGCAGCGAAATGCCTTCGTAAGCCGCGCCGGTATACACACCGCCTTCGGGGGCACCTTTTGTAAGCATCATAACGATGGTGCAGATAACAAGCACGCCGGGAATGATGCTGAGTCCGATGTCAACGCCGCTCTTGCCGCCGTCGAGTGCGGCAGTCAGAATGCGCATGCCGAGACTTTGTTTTTTGCGAACACCGCCTGAAGACTGTTCGGAGGGGTCAATAGCGGAATCCTCGACGTATTCCTCTGTGCCGAAGATTTTTTTTGTTTGCATGAGCATCAGCCTTGTGCTTACGACACTGCCGATGATTGCACCGAGGTTGCCGATGAGAATTGCGGACACAACGCTGCCGCCCTGAATATTGCCGAGACCGAGCATGAACGTGGAAACAATAAGCCCCATTCCGAATGCCGTGCCGAGGTTAGTCAGGCCGTAAAGCTGATATTTCTTGAAGTACTTGCGAAAACCGTGATCTTCCGCGAGAGAAAGAATTGCAGGATTGTCGGAAAGATAAGTTGTGACTATGCCGAGAGCGGCAGCACCGGGCAGGCCGTATATAGGCTTCATAAGCGGGGAAAGCAGGTGATTGAGCATTGCAACAACACCGAACTCCGTGAGCAGTGCGGAAACTGCACCCATGATGACTGCGATCGCCATGATGTAAAGACATGTATCGGTCAAAAGAGCGAATGCGGTATTCATTACGGTGCTGAGCATGTTCGAAAGCCCCATGGGGATTGCAAACAAGGTAAAAAGACCGATGAAGAAGATGAGGAACACTATCGGAGTGACCCAAAATGAAATTCTGGATTTGGGAAGTTTTTGGGTTTTTCCGTTTTTATTCCGAACGGGCTGCTGTGCGTTTTCCATGTGATTTCCTTTCGGGGAAGCTGTATTATGCCTGAGGTGCAGCGAGCGGACGGATTAATCCGCACCGAATCATTCACCTTTGCACAATTCGATACTATACAACAAAAAGGATTGCAATTAAACTGAATGTTTGTTATCATATCCATAAGAAAACCGAATGGATCGCGGCGGAAGGGCGTTTGCTGCGGAAACGGAAGGGTAAAGGCATGAACATTGATAACTACAGGGTTTTCATCCGCGTTGCAAAAATAGGCAATCTGACTGCGGCAGCGGAGCAGCTGGGTTATACTCAGTCAGGAATCAGTCACATAGTATCGGCTCTTGAACAGGAATTCGGCTTTCAACTGCTGCGGCGAAGCAAAACGGGCGTTTCGCTGACGCAGGAGGGGGAGCGGATACTGCAAACGCTGCGCGAGGTTGTGAACAGAGATGATATGCTGAAACAGATAGCGGCGGAGATAAAGGGGGTACGCATGGGTAAAGTGCGTGTTGGTGCTTTTTCAAGCGTTGCCGTCTGTTGGCTGCCGAAAATCATAGCGGAGTTCGGCAATGAGTATCCGAATATTTCTATTGATGTCTCAGTCGGAACATACAAGACCATAGAGGATATGATAATTGCCGAAGAGGTTGACTGCGGATTTATGAGCGGGACGATGCGCAAGGAATTAAAGTTTGTCCCGCTGTGCGTTGACAGGATGCTTGCGCTTGTACCCCCGAAACTTCTGCCGTCCGGCTGTAAGACCCTTCCGCTTGAAGCAATATCCGACATTGATTTCATTATCCCGGGAGAGGGATCGAACTATGATATCGGAAGAATTCTCCGCACGGCCGGTGTACGGCCGCGTGTAAAATACAGCGTAAGTGACGACTATGCCGCCGTTGCAATGGCGGAATGCGGACTCGGGATGACCATTGTCCCGGAGCTGATACTCAAGGGTATAGGCGGAAACCGTGCGGCGGTCGAGCTTGAACCTGCCTGCACGAGAACGATCGGAATCGCGGAACGTTCAATCGGCACGGGTTCGCCTGCATGCGCAGCATTTATGCGCTTCACGGAGAACTGGGTCAAAAGGAATTCGGAGGATGCGATTCAATGACGAATGCCGAAAAGCAGCGAATTCGTTCTTTTCAAAACGGTGCGGCAATGTTATAATGAACTTAATAAGGAACGGAAAATGCGGATACAGGGCAGTTTGGCTTATGTGTTTGCCGGCTGTCCGTGTTTGTTCGGCTGCAGGAACATTATGCCGATTTTCGGAATATTGAACAAAACTTAAAGGAAAACCGATTATGAAATGGAAAGAAATAACAATATATACAACCGAGGAAGGAACAGAGATAATTCTTGCGCGGCTTGATATGCTTGGGATTACCCAGGTTAACATAGTTCAGGGCGATGAGGAGATTGACGCGCTGCTGCATTCGTGTGAAAAATACTGGGATTATGCGGATGAGGCCGCAATGGGAAAACAGCCTTCCGTACAGGCTTATGTTTCCGATGTTCCCGAGAATGCCGCAGTGGAGCAGGCGGTGCGAAATTCGATTGCGGAATTGGACAGTATGCGCAGCGAAATCGGCATTGATATGGGTTCGTTAAAAATCGAAGTGCGCAGCGTGGATGAGGAGGACTGGGCGAATAATTGGAAAGCATATTTCAAACCGATGCCTGTCGGCGAAAAGCTGCTGGTCTGTCCTTCATGGGAAAAAATCCCGGATGGGAACACACGCGCGGTTCTGAAAATTGACCCCGGAATGGCTTTCGGAACGGGAACTCACCACACAACGCGCATGTGCCTTGAATTGCTTGAAAAAAACATTAAGAACGGGGATCTCGTTGCAGATCTCGGCTGCGGCAGCGGAATCCTTTCGATTGCCGCTTCACTGATGGGGGCAAAAGAAACCTATGCAATTGATATTGATCCGGTCGCGGCGCGCGTTGCTGCCGAAAACGCCGAGCTGAACGGAATTGATATGTCAGGCTACTTCATCAGAATCGGAGATATTCTTTCCGATGAAAAGTTCCGAGACGATATTTCGGGAAGACGGTACGATATTGTGCTTGCAAACATTGTTGCAAACGTCATTATCGCGTTTGCACCCGTAATTCCGCAGCTTATGAAACCGGACGGAAAGCTCATTGCCTCCGGAATAATTGCGGACAGGCTGGATGAGGTGCTTGATGCCCTGAAGGCGAACGGACTTGAAGCTGTTGAAATATGCAGCGGCGAAGACTGGCGTGCAGTGCTTGCGGCGAAAATATCGTAAGCAATACTTAGTACAGGTGCAGCAGCGCTGCGAACGTCGGGATAAAAAACAAACGGTGAAAGCTGAATCGGCTTATGAGAAGATTTTTTACTGATAAAAAACTGACCGTCGGAACGGAAATTGTTCTTGACGGCGAAGAAGCAAAACACATCATGACGGTGCTTCGAATGAAACCGGGCGATGAACTTTTGCTTATCAACGGAACCGGCAGGGAAATGACTGCACGTATTTTGAACGAGAACAAGGGGGAGGTACGGCTTGAAGCAATTTCCGATGCACCGTGCCCGTCGGAGCCTTTGAATCGTGTAACGCTGTTCCAATGCCTGCCGAAAGCGGGAAAGCTTGAGCTGATAATTCAAAAATGTGTTGAACTCGGCATATTTGCAATTCAGCCTGTTTATTCAAAACGCTGCGTTGTGAAACCCGAAGCAAAGGAGTCAAAACTTTTACGCTTCAATCGGGTTGCACAGGAGGCGGCAAAGCAGTCCGGGCGCGGGCGAATTCCGAAGGTCGGCCCCGTTCAAAATTTAAATGAATGTGATTTTTCGGGATTTGATGCCGTGTTTATAGCATACGAGGATGAGGAAAAAACGACTCTGAAACAGGCTTTGAGAAAGGCGTTCGGTGAAGAAAAAGGCAAATCCGACGAAGGCGGGAACGATATTGCAATAATTATCGGGCCCGAGGGCGGTTTTGAACCGACAGAGGTTGAATCTGTCCTTAAAAACAGTCCTGCGGCAAAATCCGTATCACTCGGTAAAAGGATTTTGCGAACGGAAACCGCAGGAATGGCAATGCTTGCAATGCTCATGTATGAGCTGGAGGGATGATGCGCTGCTGCTTTATTACACTCGGCTGTCGAGTGAACCAATACGAGAGTGATGCCATGGCGGAGCTCTTAACTCAGGCGGGATTTGAAATCACGGAGAACCCGGCCGAGGCTGATGTCTGCATTGTCAACACATGCACCGTTACGAATATTGCGGACAGAAAATCACGCCAAATGATTTCAAAAGCGCATAAACTGAACCCGAATGCAAAACTTATTGCGGCAGGCTGCTTTGCGCAGCGAAGCCCGGAAGCGGCGGCAAAACTGGAGGGTGTTTACGCTGTGCTCGGAAGTGCGGACAAGAACCGCGTTGTCGAACTTGTAAAAAGCATTGCTGAAGGACGGGAAAATGAACCGGAAAGCGAAAAATGCAATTGCGGAGAAAAAGAATTGTGCGATTGCTGCGGCGGTATGAAAAAATTCGAACAACCCGAAAACTCGGAATGCAGCGGGAATGCAGCCGGAGGAGCAAAAATTCTTGTCAGAGATGTTATGCATGAACACGAATTTGAAGAAATGAGTGCCGTTCATGAGGGACGCACACGCGCCTATCTCAAAATTCAGGACGGATGCAACATGTTCTGCACTTATTGCGCAATTCCGTATGCACGCGGCGGATTGCGTTCGCGCTCGATTGAGTCCGTTCGTGCCGAAGCCGAAAAGCTTAACAACGAAGGATTTTCCGAGGTTGTGCTGACGGGAATTCATCTGATGAGCTATGGCAGGGATTTACGCAGCGGTACGGATATACGCGATGCCGTGCGCTGCTTTGACGGACTGAACAATATAAAACGTATTCGCTTCGGTTCGCTTGAACCGCATATGATGACGGATGAAATAATTGCCGAACTTGCAGATAATAAACGCATATGCAGGCAGTTCCATCTTTCACTGCAAAGCGGTTCGGACACGGTGCTTGAACGAATGCGGCGCGGATACACGAGCGGGCAGTATTTTGAATTATGCCAAAAACTGCGCAGGGCGTTCGGCGGCGAAACAGCCGTTACAACCGATATTATTGCGGGTTTTCCGGGCGAAACGGAAGAGGAGCATCTTGAAACAATCGAATTCATGCGCAAAGTGGGTTTTGCGAAAGTTCATGTCTTCCCGTACTCAAGGCGAAGCGGAACAAAGGCGGATGCAATGCCGGGTCAGCTGTCAAATGCCGAAAAAAGCCGCAGAGCAGGTGAGCTTATTGCTGTCGGCAGGGAATCGGAACACGAATACCTTGAACAATACGTTGGAGAAACAGTGAACGTTTTGATAGAAAAATGCGTCGATAACGTTTCCTACGGCTGCACGGATACATATGCAGCGGTCAGAATAAACAGCGCAATAACGCCCAACACATTTGCGGACGTTAAAATAAAATACATCAAGGAGGACATGAATGGAGAATTGTATCTTTTGTAAAATTGCCGCGGGAGAAATACCCTCAACAAAGGTGTATGAAGATGAGCGCGTGCTTGCTTTTCGCGATATCGAACCGCAGGCGCCGGTGCATGTGCTGCTGATTCCCAAAAAGCATTTTGCCGATATTCTTGAATGCGATTCCGAAACATTTGCGTATATGCAGGAGATTGTAAAGAAACTTGCAGTTGAACTCGGCATCGCCGAAAAGGGCTTCAGAGTTGTTATCAACACCGGTGAAGACGGCCAGCAGAGCGTTAAGCATCTGCACTGGCATATTCTCGGCGGAAGAAGCATGCAGTGGCCTCCGGGCTGATTTAACTATCAATCACATAAACAAAATAATATGAATTGAACAAGGGTTCCGCGGAATTGCGTCCGTGGAACCCTTTTCTTATTGACTTCGGATAAGCTTTAAATCTCTGCTTACATAATCAGTCGGAGCATTTGAAAACCGATTAAAAGCTTATTTCAGAAATTTGAAGCTTGAAACGATAGGTGCTTCGATTGCTTTGCCGCTGCAAACACGGAAGAAGCAGATAAGGTCGAGAACAAGAGCGATAATCGCCCAAACACCGACAGCGATCCAACCGAGGAAGGGGATGATAAGGAGCACGAGCGAAAGCAGCGTGACGATTTGAATCTTCAGTGCCTGGCGCACATGAAAACCGGCATACGGTGAACTGCTTGATGCAAGCAGAGTGATAATCACACCGAACCATCCCATAAGATAGGGAATAAGTGCGAACACTTTGTTTGCGGAAATGTCAGCGGGGTCAAATTCCGCCGTGTGGTCAAGAGGATCTCCGGAGTAAACCGGCGGTTGGTTTGCAACCGTGGTCAGCGGTGCGCCGCACTGAGCGCAGTGCGAGGCAGAGTCGGGGAAACTCAGGTGACAGTTGGTACATACTTTCATATTAATAGCCTCCGATATTTATGCGGAGTATCATAAACTCCGCATAAAGTATATCACGCGGCTGCAGACAAGTCAATACAAATTGATGCATCGAATATCCGGAGAAGAAAAGCAACCGGCGTTTATATTCCGCGCAGCTTTGCGGTTGGAATATATTTTTGAACGATTGAAAGGTATTCGCGCATTTTTTCCTCACTTGCAGGGGAAAGTCCGGTGCCGATGAGTGCACCGGAATCGACAAACAATTGAAGGAAATAACGTTCTTCGCCTTTAAGCCACTGACCGATGCGCTCGAAATCGGCGGGGGAATGAAGCTCGTTGACAACTGTTGTCCGAAACTCATGCTCAACACCGCTGTTTCTTATAATATCAACGCTTGCAAGCACCGGGCCGATATCGATATTCCGAACACCGGTTAAAACGCTGTAACGCTCGGGGGCGGTTTTGATATCCATCGCAATGTAATTGAGAAGCTTGGCATCAATAAGTCTTTGCAGCAAATCGGGAAAGGAGCCGTTTGTATCAAGTTTCACGAGATAGCCCATTTCGCGGCAGCGCAGTATGAATTCGGCGATGTCCGGCTGAAGCAGCGGTTCGCCTCCTGATATGCATATTGCATCAAGCAAACCGCGCCGCTTGCGAAGAAAACCGAAAATTTCTTCACCTGCAATTGTGGGAGTCAACGCAGGACTGATCACAAGATCCGAATTTTGACAGAACGGGCAGCGAAAATTGCACCCGCCCGTGAAAACAGTGCACGCAACCTTGCCCGGGTAATCGAGCAGAGTGACCTTTTGTATTCCTTTAATTTCCATAGATAAAATTCCTTGTTTAATGCCGAAACTGTTATTGCGGACGACACGGTCGGCCGATGTGTGTCGGCAGTGTTTGTATTTTAGACTTTGGGAGACAGAATTTCAACCTCAAAATAATATATTTTTCACTAAGTGGAAAAAACTGTTGACAGAGACAAGGGATGGAGCTATAATGTTAGCACTCAAAGGAAATGAGTGCTAACAACAAGTGCTTCCCGATGAGACGCCCCAAAGGGGCGACGATGATTTAGAGGAGTGTGAGAATATGACGGAAGTTTTGGATGTTCGCAAGATGCGCATACTTCAAGCGATCGTTGATGACTATATTCTCACGGCTTCGCCGGTCGGCTCAAGAACTTTGTCAAAGCGTGACGATATCGAGCTTTCACCCGCAACGATTCGCAACGAGATGAGCGACCTTACGGAGCTCGGTTTTCTTGAACAGCCGCACACGAGTGCGGGCAGGATTCCGAGCGAAAAAGCTTACAGACTCTACGTGAACTCCATTATGGACAGAGCAAAGCTGACCGATGAAGAAGCGGAATACATCAGACGTCATCTGAACACACGCGTTAACGAGGTCGGCGAAGTGATTCGTGAAACGGCAAGAATGCTTTCGGGCATCACGAAATATACTTCTGTTGTTCAAACCCCGCAGATAAAAAACGCAAGGTTTAAGCGTATCAGTCTGATTCCCGTAACGGACGGAAAGGCATTAGCCGTTATTGTCACCAACAACGGGGCGACTTCAAGCAGAATGCTTTCGGTTCCGGCGGGGGTGACTCCGCGCAGCATTGAACAGCTTGCGGAACTGATGAACGAAAGACTTGCAGGTTACAAACTTACCGATGCGCAGAATACGCTGCTTCCCCTTCTGAAGGAAGAGATCGGTGAACAGGCAGAAACGGTTGCGGCAATGCTTCAACCTCTCACAAACAGCCTGAACAAACAGGAGGTCGAGGTTGTCGGTGCGGCAAATATGCTGGATTATCCCGAATACTCCGATGTTGCAAAAGCAAAGTCGTTTCTGTCAGAGGTTGAAAACGGCAGCTGCATTCAACAGGTGTTCACTCAAAACAAGGACGGCGTTGAGCTGACAGTGCGCATCGGAACCGAGAACGATAACCCCGAACTCAAAGATTGCTCCGTTGTCACGGTAAATTATCGTGTCGGCAACGAACAGGCGGGTTCAATGGGTGTTATCGGCCCGACAAGAATGGATTACGGCAAGGTTGTTGCGGTGCTTAAATGCGTGAGCGAAAATCTGAGCAATGTTTTGAGTGATATGCTCAAAAAGAATGAATAGCCGCAACAGGCAGCAGAATAATGAAGGACAACGGCAGCAATGCCCGCGTCACGGAGGAAGTTATGGCAAAGGACAAAAAGAAACCCGTTCATCAGGATGAAAAGATGCCCGCAGAAGCACACGAAACCGTTGAACAGAATTCCGCAGAAAACCGAGCGGAAAATTCAGAGGACAACGGCGGTGTGACGCTTTCAAAGGATGAATTTGAACGCGCAAAAGCCGAAATAGAGCGCATGAATGCCGAAATCGAAACTTTGAAGAAAAGTGCGGACGAGGCAATCGGAGATGCTCAGCGTATCCAGGCGGAATTCAACAATTTTCGCAAGCGCAACGCATCGGTGCGCGCCGAAAGTTACGATGACGGCATCCGCGAAACTATAAAAAACATCCTTCCGGTGCTTGATAATTTCGAGCGTGCCCTCGCAACATCCGACGGTTCACCCTTTTCAAAAGGCATGGAACAGATTCAAAAACAGCTTCTCGACTGCCTCAAAAAAAGCGGACTTGAGGAAATAGAAGCCGAAGGCGTATTTGACCCGAATATGCATGATGCAGTCATGCGTGATGAAGATGACAGCGATGCCGAAAGCGGAACAATAACAGCCGTTCTTCAGAAAGGCTACCGTGTAAAGGGCAAGATAATCCGCCACACGATGGTGAAAGTCAAAGCCTGAGCACAGAACCCGGACACATGCGTTCCGTGTCTTAAAGCGGATCTGCATCAGTCAATCAAAAGCAAAAACCACCCCTTAACCGGGGATGAAATAGATTTAAAATCCCAAACCCATCGCGGTCGGTGCGGATTCTGTCAGCACCGTTGACGCCGCGGCGGACGGCGGCAATCATATCAAAACATGAACCGTTATTTTCCGCCGGAAAGAAAGGTAAATTATTATGTCAAAGATTATCGGTATCGACCTTGGTACGACCAATTCCTGTGTTGCTGTCCTTGAAGGCGGCGAACCCGTTGTTATCCCCAATCCCGAAGGCTCCCGCACAACTCCTTCTGTTGTTGCGTTCAAAAACGGCGAGCGTATGGTGGGTCAGGTTGCAAAGCGTCAGGCTATCACCAACCCCGACAACACCGTAAGCAGCATTAAGCGTGAAATGGGCAGCGATTACCGCCGCACCATCGAAGGCAAGTCCTATACTCCGCAGGAAATTTCCGCAATGATTCTTCAGAAGCTGAAACAGGATGCGGAAGCTTATCTCGGCGAAAAAGTCACTGATGCTGTTATTACCGTTCCTGCTTATTTCTCCGACAGTCAGCGTCAGGCAACCAAGGACGCAGGCAAGATTGCAGGCCTTAATGTTCTCCGTATCATCAACGAACCCACTGCGGCGGCTCTTGCATACGGTATGGATAAGGAAAACAACCAGAAAATCCTGATTTACGACCTTGGCGGCGGCACGTTCGATGTTTCCATCCTTGAAATCGGCGACGGCGTGTTTGAAGTTCTTGCAACTGCCGGCAACAACCGTCTCGGCGGCGACGATTTCGACGATCGTCTTATCAACTATATTGCAGAGGAATTCAAAAAGTCCCACGGCATTGACCTTCGCAACGACCGCATGGCGAAGCAGAGGCTTAAAGAAGCAGCAGAGAAGGCAAAGATTGAGCTTTCCGGCATGGTTTCCGCAAACGTCAATCTCCCCTTCATCACGATGGATGCAAACGGCCCCGTTCATCTCGATATGAACATCACACGTGCAAAGTTCAACGAGCTTATCTCCGATTTGCTCGACAAAACAAAAACTTGCGTACAGCAGGCATTGCATGATGCAGGTCTGAAAACTTCTCAGATTGATAAGGTTATCCTTGTCGGCGGTTCAACCCGTGTTCCCGCGGTTCAGGATCTTGTAAAGAACATCACCGGCAAAGAGCCCTTCAAGGGCATTAATCCCGATGAATGTGTTGCAATCGGTGCTGCAATACAGGGCGGTGTCCTCGGCGGCGAAGTCAAAGACGTTCTTCTTCTCGACGTAACGCCCTTGAGCCTCGGCATTGAGACCCTCGGCGGCGTATTCACGAAGCTTATTGACCGCAACACCACCATCCCCACCAAGAAGAGCCAGGTATTCTCAACTGCGGCGGACGGCCAGACCAGCGTTGAAATCCATGTTCTTCAGGGCGAGCGTGAGATGGCACAGTACAACAAGAGCCTCGGCAAGTTCCAGCTTACCGGTATTGCACCCGCTCCCAGGGGTGTGCCTCAGATCGAAGTCAGCTTTGATATCGATGCAAACGGCATCGTTCATGTAACCGCAAAGGATCTCGGCACGGGCAATGAACAGAACATCACCATCACTGCCTCCACCAACCTGTCCGAGGATGAAATCAACCGCGCAGTCAAAGAGGCTGAGCAGTTCGCAAACGAGGATAAGAAGCGCAAGGATGAAGTTGAAACCCGCAACCATGCCGACACTCTGGTATATGAAACCGAAAAGACCATGAAGGAACTCGGTGACAAGATTGCAGAGAGCGATAAGTCCAGAATCAACGCCGAAGTTGAAAATGTTAAATCTGCTCTCAACGGCAGCGATTCCGAGGCTATCAAAGCTGCAACCGAAAAGCTGACGGAGGTATCCTATGAAGTTTTCGGCAAGATTTATCAGCAGCAGGCTCAGCAGAACGGCGGTGCGGCGGGCTTTGATCCCAACGCGGGCGCAGCGGGCAGCGGCAACAACGGCGGCAGCAACAGCAGCAACGGCAACGATGACGGCGTTGTTGATGCGGACTACGAAGTTGTCGACAACTGATCCCGATTACTCTGATAATAAACGGCGGTGCGGCGGATGATTCCGGCCGGTGCCGTTCAAAGAAAAACTGTTCCGCCGCAGATGCATAAAATAAAGCATTGGCGGCGGAACAAAATGAACAAACCAAGCGTAGGGGCGCGGCAGCTTCTGTCGAGCCCCGAAGGCTTGCATTGCTGCCGAAAGCTTTTTTCAGGATTCGGACGCAATGCAGGTTGAATTATTATTTCATGGGGGAGCACCATGGCAGAAAAAAGAGATTATTATGAGGTTCTCGGCGTTGAAAAAACGGCGAGCGATGACGAAATAAAATCCGCTTACAGGAAACTTGCAAAAAAGTATCACCCGGATCTGAATCCGAACAACAAAGAAGCGGAAGTTAAATTTAAAGAAGCAAACGAGGCATATGAAGTCCTTTCCGACAAGGACAAGCGTGCGAAATACGACCAGTTCGGGCATGCGGCGTTTGATCCTTCGGCGGGTGCTTACGGCGGCGGCTTCAACGGCTTTTCGGGTGCGGGCTTCACGGGCTCCTTCACAGGATTTGACGATATTTTGAATTCAATGTTCGGAGGCGGCTTCGGCGGAAGAAGCAGGAGTGCGCGTGCGGATGCGCCGATGCAGGGCGAGGATTTGCGCTACTCTTTGACGATAACGTTTGAAGAGGCGGCATTCGGCTGCAAAAAGGAAATTTCGTACAGACGCGAAGAAAAATGCGCCACATGCGGCGGCAGCGGAGCAAAACCCGGAACAAGCAAAAAAACCTGTACACGCTGCAATGGCACCGGCCAGATTCGAGTTCAGCAAAATACAATGCTGGGCACGATGCAGAGTGTTCATCCCTGTGATGTCTGCGGCGGTACGGGCAAGATTATTGAACAGCCCTGCGAAACCTGCCGCGGCAAGGGCAGAGTGAGCAACGCCATGAAGGTTGTTGTTACAATCCCCGCCGGCATTGATGACGGGCAGAGTATTCGCCTTGGCGGGAAAGGTGAAGCGGGTTATAACGGAGGTCCGGACGGCGATTTGCTTGTGACGATTCGCGTGAAGAGCAGCAAACAGTTTGTGCGTGACGGCTATAACCTGTACACAAACCTTACAATTCCCGTAACGACCGCTGTTCTCGGCGGCGAGGTTACTGTTCCCACTCTTTCAGGCGAGTTGAAATATAACATTCCCGAAGGAACCCAAAGCGGAACAACATTCCGTATGCGAGAGCAGGGCATACAGAAACTGCGCCTTCCCGGCAAGGGTGACCTTTACGTAAATGTCACCGTTGAAATTCCCAAAAAGCTTACATCGGAACAGCGCGAGTTGTTCGAGAAGCTTGCGGAATCAATGGGCACAAGTACTCCTGCTGGAAAAAAACGGCGCGTACGGAAAAAATAATCAATAAGTTAATAACATCCCATCAGTTAATAAGATAACTTTTCAAAATACAAACAGGGACGGGCAGTCGTTAAGAACTGTCCGTCCCTGTTTTTTGTTTGCCGATGCAGCAGACGTTTTCAGGTTAACCGTATGCTGTTATGCGGACTGCATTGCTTTGCGAATTATCAGGAGTGCATCAACGGATGTTATATCGCCGCTGCCGTCAATATCGCAAATGCTGAAATCAAGGCTGCCGGAAACGGGCGCTGCAATAATCCCAAGGGACATGCGAAGCACGGTGAGGGCGTCGGCAGAAGTTACAACACCGTCGCCGTCAACATCACCGAGAAGGCTGTATTCAGCGGTGACAGTGCGGTTTTCGGTAACGTTGACAAGGCTGCCGTTCCAACCGGTGAAAATATAACCATCATGTGCAGGTGCAGCAGGCGCGGTAACATTGCTGCCGTGTTCAACGGAGACTTCGGCGATTGCGGAGCCGTCGAGTCCGTCAACGAATGTAACAGTGTAAACATTGATTGAAAGAACAGCGTCAACCGTCAGGTCTTCGGCAGGCATGGTTTCGGGAACAACCCAACCGGAGAAAGTGTACCCTTCGGGTACGGTGTATTCGGGCACAGTGATTGCTGCACCGACGGTGTAGGTCTGTTCGGCATAGAACTCACCGTTGACGGTGTAGGTCAGCGTGTATTCGGGCAATGATGCGTTCACGGAACCGTTCGTTGTATGAACCTCAATATCGGTGACTGTGCCGCCGACAGGAAGATTAACAAATCTGTTCACATCAACGTTGACAGGAGTTGTGCCGGAGAACTCGGGGTTTACGGTCGCCTTAACGGTGAGCAGAACATTTTCATCTATGCCGTTGCCCGTCATGGGAGCGTCCGCACAGAGTGCGCCGACATAAATCGTGCCGGGCGTTGTGGTGAAGTCGATAACGTTCATGGAAGTGTTTTCGAGAATTGCACCGGGAACGACTTCATTAACGGTCAATTTTGTGCTGTCGTAACCGATATGCATTTCAAGGGTGTGAGCCTCGAACTTGCCGCTGACGGTGACGGGAATCTCGACCTGCTGACCGGAAATCGCGGTGATTTCGGGTGCAGAGAAAGATGCCGAAACGGGAAGTTCTTCAATGAGGATGCGGAGTGTTTCTTCGGCCGCGGTGAGAACATCATAATTGCTGACAAGGGCTTGCTGTTCGACAGTCAGAGCATCATATGCCTGCCTTGCCTCCGCAATTGCAGAGGCACTTTCAAGGCTCACCTCTCCGATTGCGGAAATCTTTGCTATAACATCGCGAACGGGGGCATTCTGCTGATATTCGTCTTCAAGCTGCTGCAGAACCGCTGCGGCAGCATTTACGTCTTCCTGACTTGCATAAATCGCGGTTGCGGCATTCATGGCAGAGTCCGGAATTTCGATGCCGTGTTCGTTAAGCGTTGCGATAAGCGTGCTGAGCCTATCTTTGTTTGCAACGGGGTAGAAGGATGTGTTGTCACTGCCGCCCATTGCATAACCGCCGCCGATATCGCTGCCGTAGGCAACGGTGAACTGAACGCGGACAACATCGCCATCGGACAGATATGAATCTGAGAAGCCGACATTGGGGAACACATTGTTAAGACAGTACATCCAGCCGGAAGCATAGCAATAGTCGAATTCGCCGAGTTCGTTTTCACTGTATCGGTCTTCAAGCGTTATGCCCCAAGACGAAAGCGCATCAACAAGTTCTGCGGGAGCGTTGACGGGAGAGACGGGGATATTGGAAATCGTGCCGTCCTTAATTGTTGCAAGATAGAAACCGCCTTCAACGCTGCCGGTATGGGATTCGGTGAATCCAAAGCGGTTAAGCACACGCAACAGTACCGCGGCAGCACAGTCGCCGGCATAAATATCGGTAAGCACGGGTTCAACGATGTAGCCTTCACCGAGGGAGAATGCTTCAATGCTGAAGATCGCCTGACCGACGTATTCGCCGTCTTCTGCGGGCTGATAGGTAATAGTGTATGTCAACTCAGCATCGCCTGCGGAAACAACGACGGTGTTTTCACCTTCAACAGTAAAGTTCAAAGTGAAGCTCGTCTGCGTTGCATCGTCCCAAGTGGGGGAGAGTGCATCGCCGTTGAAAGTTGCGGTCGGAGTGACCTTGTTGCCATCGCCGTCCTTTGCAATAACAAAGAACGTGCGTTTTGCTGTCTTCTGGATTATTCCGTCAGACAGGGTTGTTTCAATGCTGTAATTGCTTTTCACAGCATCGGTTAAGGTTGCTGCGCCTGCAAAACTCATCGGGATGATTCCGATAAGAAGTGCGAGTGCAAGAAGGAAGGACAGAATTTTTTTCATTTTCTTTTCCCTTTCGTTTTATTTTAAACGGCCGGAGATGAATCACAGTCCGTTTAATTCTGTCGGAGCTTTATCCCGGAAGTTCATCATGATGATGTTCCGCCGGGATAAAGCGTGGTCTTTTCTGCGTTAAAGCAGATTATTCAATGCCCATTGCTTTGCGGAAAACGAGCAGTGCGTCAATGGATGTGATTGCGCCGTCGCCGTCCATATCGCAGATGATGCGCTCCGTTTCGTTTGCGGGAATGATTCCGAGAGCGATGCGAAGCATCAACAGAGAATCGGCAGTGTCAAGGCTGCCGCTCCCGTTTGCGTCACCGCGAAGCATAAGCGCTGCGTCAATGGTGATATTCTCTGCCGGCATGGTTTCGGGAACATCCCAACCGAAGAACACAAATCCTTCTTCAGGATTGTACTCAGGTGCATTGACTGCATCGCCCGCCGCATAAGTCTGTTCTGCATAGAATTCACCGTTGACGGTATAGGTGACGGTGAATGTGGGCTGCGCTGCGTTAATAACAAGGTTGATAACGCCGTCAGGTGCGTGGTACTCGGTTCCGGGAACACCGTCCCTGTTCTGATACATAAGCGAGGGATGGGAAATGATGAACATATTATCATCGGAAGTCAACGGAGCCGTTGAATAAACAGCATAGGCAGTTATATCCCGCACCGTACCGTTTGCATAATGCGCAAGCACCTGCATTCCCGTCGGATCAAAGGTTTCGCCGATGGTATAGACGGTTTTATCAGGCAGTTTGGCAATTTCAATGCGATCAACAACGCTTCCGACTGCCATCAGGTAAGCGGAATCGTTTTTGAAATAAATGGTTCCGTCGGCATCGATGATCGGGCTGCAAATCGCATACTGAGCCTGCGCCCCGTCGGGAGTGAACAAAACGGGAGCACAATCGTATGTTGTGCCTTGATATTCCTCCTGCACGACGGCGGAAGGTTCGGTCTGGCCGGGTCTGTCTGCAATGACGCGAAGCATACCGGGAGTGAAGTTATCAAAGAAATAGACGTAAACAGTGTCGTCATCACCTGCATATGCAGTGGTAAGGACGCCGCTTGTCTGCGGATAACCCTTTGTGCGTACCGTATATGCAATGCTCATGCTTTCAAGGTCAATAACCGTGATGTTGTGTCCGGAGTATGCGCCGAATTGGGATGTTCCGGAAACACCGACATAGGCCCTGCCGTTGTAAACCGTCGGAGTGCAGGTACTCATGGCGGGGTTTGATGGGTCATCCGCATAGTTGAACAGCTTTACAAAGCTGAGCGAACCCTCGGTGAAGCTGCCGTCCGCTTCAACATGAACAGCATAGAAATAGCCGCCCTTGGTTGTGAAATAAGCTGTACCGGAGGGGTTTGTACCGTTTTCATCATCGGGAACGAAAGTGACGCTGCTGCGTGCATCCCCGGGGTGAGGAAGGGTGATACTGCCGAGAACCGAACCGGAGGTTGGGTTCAGCGAAACTATCCTTGCGTGGCCGTCGGTGTAGCCGCTTTCGCCGTCATCAGTGTCAATAAGAACAAATTCATCGCACACATATGCGCCTGCCCAATAGAAGCCGCCCTTTGAAACATATCTCCAGGAAGCATACTTTGTTTCGTTGCCGACATCGGGATCTTCGTCGGTTGCCGAAACGCATACGAAACTTGCATCGCCTGTTTCGCTCTTCCAAAAACCGGTGTAAATATAGCCGTCATGGTAAACGATCGGGCAGTTCGGCTGTCCGCCGTTTGAATCCGTGAAGAGCCAAAGTGAATCAAGAGTGACGGCATCGAACGCCTGAATTCTGCCGTTGGACAGCCCGACAAATATCATGCCGTCCGCATAGGTGGGAGAATTAATCGCGAAACTCGAACTCGCCGCCATGGACTTTGTGACAAGTGCCTCACCGCTCGTTTTATCAATTTTGTAGATATTGGTTCCTGCATAGACGTACAGAAAATCATCAACAATGATGGGGCAGCTGCATGCATTTGAGCCGTAACCGCTGCCGAACTGGGTTGCCCAATACAGCACGGAGTCGTTGGCGATCGTCGGTATGGGGTAGTCAACAACGCCGTTGTTAAAACGGTTGGCGCGGAAAGTAGGCCACTGAGCGTCAAGATTCGGGTCAAGATTCGGATTCGGTTCGGCAGCCGTCAGAACAGCATTGATTTCAATGACTTCATCGCTCTGAACAGGTATATAGTTGGATTCATGAATGCCTGCAAAGCCAGCCTTTGTAACGGTGTAAGCATAACTTTCACCGGGGATAAGACTGTAGGTGCCGTCCTCGTTTTTAGGTACAGAAAGGCTCGTGCTGTTTGAAATAACGAAGGTTATCGCATCCGCAGGTTCCGTTACAAAGCGCACCGGTGTGGGCGCTGTCTTGGCAAGATGAAGCGTATAGGTGCTTTGCACGGAGGCATCGTCTTCGTGGCAGATGGTGACGGTGATGTCTTCACTGCTGAGCGCGGAATCAAGAGAAACGGAGACATTTGACGGGTCATCAAAACGTTCGCCGTTTACAAGCAGATAATAACCGCCCTTGTTGGGAGCAGTTTCGCTCGCGGTGCTCTTGAATGAAGCAGAAATAATAACTTCGGGAATACTCAACGCAATAGTTGCATAGTAGTCGGCCCTGTCTCTGTCATATTTAACAATGCTGCCGTTTTCATCGCGTAGCACAATATCGTTCACAATACCGTTCGCTTGGGTTTTTGCCGAAAGTGTACCGAGGCTCAACGCTCTTCTCGCAACGAACGTATACTCCTGATAGTATTCAACCGAATCAACGGTCTTTGTAAGTCGGAGCGTCATCGTATTTGCGTAACCGCAATTGGATGCAACAAACTGACCGCAGGCAACCGCACCTGCAGCACTTTCAACCGTTGAATTAATTAACTTATCCACGGGAACACCGTTGGTTAAAGCAATGGAAGTCTGCTTGTCATACAATGCATGAATTTCATACGCATCGTCATTGCATGTAGCCTTCATAAAGAAGGAGGAGTTTGCATCCGAAACGGTGAACATGTATTCGTGTTCGGCGGAAACAAAATCCCTGTCGAGGGGATAAACACGGGTATTTGCATTACCGACGTTACGCGCAGTGTATGCGCCGACGGCTGTGAGCTTGTCCGTGCTTTCGGGTTCGGAAACGGTAAAATCAGTGCCTTCCGCCGCCGTGAAGCTTGCGGAAGTGTGAAAATACCGGTTCTTTGTTGCGATACAGTCATATTCTTCACCCGGAGTGAGAGCATATGTGTTGACATACACACCGTCAACAACTTCACCGCATACCAAAGGTTGAATCACACCGCCGGCGGCATTAACAATTTCTGCTTCGGTTCCGGCCGGGATGATGACGTTGACGTCGGTCGCCTGAAGGCGCGTAATGTTCAGCGTGTAGGAAAATGTTCTTGTGATGTTTTCTTCTGCATTCACGGTATATTCAACCGTAACATCTACAGCGGTGCTTTCGCCGATGCCATTGAGAACAACCTCGCGCTGCGTATCATTGCCGTTCACGAGAATTCTGTAATCGGAAAGAACGGGGAAGGGTGAGATGACAACGCTTTCGGCAACGGTAGTGAGGGAGTATTCGCCGGTAAGGGGGGCAAACTCTATAGGAAGCCGTGTGCCGCTGCCGAAAACCTGAAGATCGGCAAGCGTCGGAATGCGCTCAAGATTGATTTCAAAGGACTGTATCTGGGTCTGTTCACCGACATAATAACGCGCTTCAATGTCAAAGCTGCGCTCGGTCATGCTATTTTTTTTCCAAAGGTTCGTGAGCACTGTATAGCGGCTTTCCCAACCCTTGTTGTTTGCGGGAACGCTTCCGTCGGAATTATCCCTGCCGTTGATGTCAACATAGCAGGCATAAGTTTTAACGCTGTCTGAAGGAAGATCCGCGCCGCGCGTAAGGTACATATAGACATTGCCGTGGTTTGTGTCTTCAACTTTGTAGGTTGCGGTGTGAGTTCCGTAATCCTGCTCGCGTTCGTAAAGCTTCTCGAGTGCGCCGCTGTCGGCGTGGAAGATTATGTCTCCGAACCACTCGCCATATGGAAGTGCAGCATCGATTGCGGAAGCAGAGTACTCTCCGCTTTCGGCATCGGGAGAAACGGTCACCCTGCCCTCAATGCGGTTGTACCCGCCGTCGGAAACGGAATAGGTTGAAACACCTGCATAAGCCTGAGCGGTTGTTCCGTTGTAAATGCTCGCATTACCGTAGGCGTCGGTAATGGTGATAACGGGGTTTTCAATTGTAATACCGTTTTGAGTAACATTAAAAACAACGTCGTATTTGTCGCCTTCGAGATATGCGGCATAATCCCGCATTGCGGAATCAAGCGCGGAGAAAAGCAACTGAGCCTGTTCTGCATTTGCATTGCGCAGGCCGCGCAGTGCATCGGCATAGGCAGTCTTTGCGGCGGGGTAGTTTAAAACGCCGTTGACGGAATAATTGAAATCGCCCATAAGTGTTATAAGCGCAATCATTTCTTTTGAGGCAACCTCATTTTCGGCAAAACCTATTGCGGTTATGTCGGAAGCGGCCGCATCAAGATCGTATCCGCATTCACCGGTTGATTCGTCATAATCATAAAATCTGACGAAATTACCCCGGACACCGTCAATTGCGGTGATGAAGCCGCTTTCAATGCCGCTGAACGTGTGTCCGCTTGCTTGAAGAGCTTCTTTAACAGTTTGCCCGTGAGCGTAATCGACCCGAACGGGTTCGATTATCGTGGCAGTTGCGGTGGAAGCGGTGAGATAAAAGCTTCCGCCGGTTTGCAGCAGCTTTGCGGCAGCGGCGGATGCGGGAGCAAGGCACCCGAATGCCAACATGATGCAGAGCATTGCAGCAATGAGTCGTGTTGTTCTTTTCATTAAAAAACCTCCTTATGATTTAGTAATAAGCTGAATTGAACACAGCTTTTACTTATATATAAACACAGGCGATATATCTGTCGCGCAGCCGTCCGAAGAATGAGCGCGAACTCCTGTATTTGTCAACCTCTGATTCAATATACGTCTGCATATCTTCTTTTTGCTCAGCAGTCATTTTATGGTTGCTGAACACGGCTTCAGCGTTGAGCTCGGAATAGCGGGAATCAATTTTGCTGATATCAAGTCCGCATGCAGCCATGAACATGTTCAGGTAGCCGAACATAAGCGCAATGGCTTCGTTCGGTTCGGCATTGAGCATTTTTTTGAACGCTCGTCGAAATCTGATGCGGCGTACTGCAAGAAAAACAATCAGAGCCGCTGTGAGCAGAAGCAGAATCGGAATGAATGCCAAAATCAGTGCTTTTGCAAGCTTTGTACTGTTAATTCTGTTCAGATTCTTTTGCGGACGCGCGAGGCGGATATCGGGAAGGTTATCATTCTGATAAGTATCCTCCCTGTCGCCTGAAGAATCCGGTTCGTTCGGAGCTTCGGTGTTATCGGAAGGATCCGATGAATCGTCAGTCCTTCTGTCATTACCGGAAAAAGCCGAATCGCTTCCTTCAAAACCCGGAGTTGTTTCAAACGGGATCCATCCGATACCGTCGAGATAGTATTCAGCCCATGCATGCGCATCCGCTTCGGTCAGAACAACACGCCCCGAAACACATCGCGCAGCAGCTGTTTCGGCATTGATATAATAGCCTTCGACATACCTTGACGGAACGCCGAAATATCTCAGCATAATGGCAGCACATGCTGCATAGTGAACGCTGTATCCGCGTTTACCGACCTGAAGAACGTATGCGGCAAAATCATTTGTTCCGCAGTCGGTTTTGACCGTTTCATCATAGGTAATGTTTTCCTTCAGCGCGCTTAAAACGAGCGGCAGAATATCCGAAAGGGCAAGCGCAGGCGGGGCTTCGCCGAAAATTTCGGCCATTGCAGCAGTTGCTTCGGGAGTGAGAAGCAAACTTGTTTCATACACAAACTGAGCATAGGCGCGTTCGTCGGACAAGTACTTTTCAACGGAATCCCCGTTTGTATCCTTCAGCATTCCACGGAGCTGAGGCGCACTCGGAACGGAGCTGCATTCAATGCTGAAATCTCTTCCGGTATTGTTCTTTCGAATACATGCGGAATCTCCGATGCGGTCTTCATCAAGAAGCTTTCCCGCAGCAGCATTATACGGAAGATACAGATAACGTCTGCATGCTGAAATCAGTTCAATATCAACTTTGCTTTTTGCGCATGCATTTCCGCCGTCAGCTTCAACAGCGGCTGCTGCGGAACTCAATTGAGATTGGGCAAAAAAACCGTCGGAATGAAGCCAGTAGAACAAGTCGTTGTATTTCGCAAGTTCTTTGTTCGGCAGCGATTCCCAGCTCGTTCCGGTGTAAACTTCTCCGACCATTCCACGAAAATAACCACTTTGTATTGTTTCAGATGTTACAGCAATTGCGGGGGTTTCGGAAGTATTGCGTGCGCGAAGGGGAGAGAGCCGTCCCTCGGGCATGGAATTTGTTGTTTCATCGTAAACCGCACGGTGCAGCCAAATACCGAGGCTGCTGTTGAGTGCATTCAGCCTGCTGTTCGAACAAAAACTGCGCATGGGCAGAGAACCCAGAAAGACTGCCGAAGCAAGAAGCAGCGGAACGACGGCACAAGTGAGCTTTGCGCCCTTTTTTTGAAAATGCGGAACGGAGAGACTTCCCGCAGCAAGATGTGTTATTCCGCTTGCAATTATTAAAACCGCACCGACAGGTGATTGTGCAATGCCGCTTGCGGAAAGTACCGTGCCGAACAGAATAACTGCGTATGCAGCAATGCGTCTTCCGGCAGAAAACAGTTTGGCTGATGCTGCTGAAATAATGCTGCAAAGCAGAATAAGGAACGGCAATGTATCGGCAGGTTCGGATTGCACATCGAGATGGATTTTTCCTGTCAGCTTTATTAAAAGCGCAATGCAGTCATTAGTGAGTGCATCAAGTCCGCTGCGTATGCTCCCAAAAAAGAGTATGGAAAACAGGAAAACTGCGGCACAGTATAAAGACACTGCAACGGTTCCCCTCTTTCCGCGAAAAAGAAGTATGAGCACGCAGATTATCGGTGCTTCAACCGCAGTAACCGTAAACGCCGAAACGCTGAGCGACTTAAAAATCGAAAACAGCAGGATGTTGAAGCCGAGTGTGAACATAACCGAACAGAGCAATGCTCTGGAAAAATCCCAGAAGCTTTGACAACATGCGCTTTTGGACTGCTCAATATGCAATTCGTCTCTTTTTTCTCTTTTAATCATTCAACTCAACCACAAATTTTATAATACGAAACCGGTTTAAAGGTCAACATCGGACAGTTCTTCAGCATAATTGTCTGAAGAGAATGCCGTAAACGTACCGTTGTCGCCCGCACGGCAGAGGAGCCGCTTTGTGTTTGCACCGGCGCAAAACTCCGCAGCAGAGTCTGAGAACTCTTTGCCGATAAACACGATTTTTCCGTATCCGCAGGCGCCGCGTTCCCTGACATATGCTGCGAAGGCGCTTTCCGAGGGTTCGCATTCGATAAGCCATTCGGCCGCAGAGGGAAGCTCATCGGAAGCATTCACGTCGATAAACTCAATTTGGCCGCATTGCGGGCGTGCAATTGTAAATGCGGTTCCGGAGTCCGACAGTGCGGAACAGACAGAGACTGCAACGTCACTGATTGCATCGCATTCAGCGGCTGTACATCCGGATACGTCCATGCAGATAAGCAGTGAACGTACTATCGGAAAGCTTGCGTCGCGCACGATGAGGTCGTCGAATTTACAGGAGGCCTTCCAATGCACCTGTTTTAAAGAATCACCCTGTTCGTACGGACGGAGTTGAAAAACTTCGGAATGATCCGAACCGCGTTTGCCGGGTGCATAATCGCTGCTGTCTATATCATGAGAGAATGCATCGTTTCTGATGGCGTCAATATCGAACACTGTCGGCATAAATAAGCATTTTGCATCCGTTCGCAGGGAAGATCTGCTGCGTATTCTTTTAAAAAACAGTCCGAAGCAATCGGTAAGCTCTGTTCGCAGGATCTGCGGTGAAACGCTGCCGCAATGCATCGATTTTACAGAAAACCCGGTTCGGCTTTCCGAAAGTGCAGGGACGCTGCAACGAATGACCGAAATGCGGTTTTCTCCGTTAAGCTTGTTTAGCAAAATCAGAGTACAGCGCACGAACGGCAGCGGAATGATACTGTCATTGCGAAGAACGATTTCGCAATGACAGCTTTCCCCGCGGGGACAGGAGGAAGAAGCTTTAACGGCAAATTCAACTTTCGAAGCGGCGAAACAGTTGAACGCAAAGCAAAGCGGGGGAATAAGCAGCACTGCTGCAAGCGGGAACAAAACAGCAAGTGACGGAAGCTTTAATGCGGTGATTGTGCAGCAGAAAAGAATCGACAGATACAGAACAGCAGCTGCAATGCGCCGCAGTGTGCAGCTTTGCGCAAAATCTTTTTTTACTGCAAAATCATCATCGATCCCCGCAGCTTTCTTTTCTTCGGGTTTGGGGTTATGCTTCATCTGCGTTTAAAATCCTTAACTCCAGGTTTTTTGTGTTCGGAAACAATTTCATCGGCAACATCCGTTTCGGTATACCCGCGCATTCGCGCTTTTGTGTTCAGAACAAGTCTGTGTGCACATACATCGCGGAAAACTGCGGCAACATCGTC
>UMBP01008731.1_pt1 | contig 22796 bp, 9 predicted proteins | sample 1963991 | NCBI WGS metagenome assembly UMBP01 (sample SAMEA4835944, study PRJEB28245) | human gut metagenome | biome: gut microbiome; material: fecal sample | place: Denmark | collected 2008
GCACCGGCCAGAGAAAGAATACCGGCAGAGAGAACAGGGAGATCATCAGTCCCATCAGAGCCGCCGTCAGGAGGGACGCGGCCAGAAGTCCGCGAAAACGGGCATTAAAGCGCAAGATAGATCCCCTCCTTACTCTTCAGCACATTCTCCGATACGGTCAAATGCGCCACCGGCGCACCGGAGGCGGTATACAGCTCATCTTCCTCCGGACGCAGGGACAACGCCACCACATGGGCATAGTCCAGTCCCTGCTCCTCCGCCAGACGCTGCGTGACCGTCTGCTCATCCGGCTCCGTCTCCGCCGAGAGCAGGCTGGACAGTGCCTGGGTCAGTTCCTCCATGCTGCCGATGGCGCACAGCTGCGGCTCCATGGTCTCGCGATCCAGCCATGCCGCCTGATGGGGCAGTCCCGCCTCGCACAGCGCGGCGGACACGGAGACCACCGCTTCACCCAGCGCCTCCCGCTCAGCAGCGGAGGGCGCGGTGTCGGCGCTGTTGTCCAGCACCAGCAGGATGGAGTTGTTCACCGGCAGACCCAGCTGCCGCACCATCAAATGATCTGTCTTTTCCGACAGCTTCCAGTGGATGCTCTTGATCCGGTCGCCGGACAGATACTCCCGCAGGGCGAACGTCTCGCTGGGATCGTCGCCGGGATGGTACATGGAGTATTCGTCGCTGTCCATATCGGGACTCTGCCGCTCCGATACCGACAGCTCCACCGGCCAGATATCCGGCAGCACCAGAGACGGAGCCGACAGAGCCACCGTCTTTTTCGCACCCACAAGGCCGAACAGGTCAAAGACCCGCAATTCGGAGAGCGTCAGCGCCAGCTTGCCGCAGCGCGGAGGGCGGAAATCGCAGACCGCCTGCGTCTCACTTTTCCCGCTGACGGGAAAGAGGGCCGTGGAGCGTGTCTCCTCGCCGGTCAGCAGATCGCGGCAGCGAACCACCGCCTGCACCCGCAGGCAGCTGAATACGCCGCTGTTGCGTACCGTGACTGTCACCGGCAGTTCCTCACCTTTGCGGCAGGAAATACCGGCTGACAGCTCCGCCGTCAGCTTTTTTCGCAGCATAAATGCGATGATGATCTCCATTACGGCGCAGACCACTGTGCCGATGAGGATACACGCCGCCATGTTGCCCTTGCCCTGCGCCCATGCCGCCAGCCACAGCAGCAGCCACAACGCAAAGATGATCCGATTCTTTGCCATCGCTCAGATATGGTCAGGCCGCGCGACCTGCTGCAGCACCTCTGCCAGCACGTCCTTGGCCGTGGTCTCGGTGATCTTCGCCTTAGCCGACAGGATCAGGCGGTGGGCGCACACATCCGCGAAGATATAGGCCACATCGTCAGGCAGTACATAGTCCCGGCCCTCCATGAAGGCCCGGCTCTTGCACATGCGGCATACCGCCAGCGCGCCGCGGGGACTGACGCCCAGCACCACCAGCGGGTGGCTGCGGCTGGCCTCCGCCAGACTGGTGACATATTCCAGCATGGCGTCCGCCATATGTACCTGCTGGGCCTGGGCCTGCATGGTCAGCAGGTCAAGACCGGAGGACACGGTAGCCACCTCCTCCAGCGGATCGCCGGTCTGGCGGTCACGGAGGATGTTCACTTGACTTGCAAAATCGGGATATCCCATCTCCAGCCGCACCATGAAGCGGTCCAGCTGTGCCTGGGGCAGCAGCTGCGTACCGGCAGAGCCTACCGGATTCTGGGTGGCAATGACCACAAAGGGATCCGGCAGCTTGTGAGTCTGGCCGTCCACGGTGACCTGGCGCTCCTCCATCACCTCCAGCAGCGCCGACTGGGTCTTGCTGGAGGTGCGGTTGATCTCGTCGGCCAGCAGCAGGTTGGTCATGACCGCGCCGGGCTGATAGACGAAGCTGCCGCTCTCCTTATGGTACATAGAAAAGCCCACGATATCCGAGGGCAGCACATCCGGGGTAAATTGGATGCGCCCGTACTGCAAACCCAGCGCACGGCTGAAGGCCAGCGCGGTGGTGGTCTTTCCGGTGCCGGGCACGTCGTCCAGCAGCACATGGCCGCGGGAGAGCACCGTCATCATGATCTTTTCCAGCACATCGTCCTTACCGGCGATGACCTTTTTCACTTCATGCAGGATCTTTTCTACGCTGGTATTCATCTGCTTTTCTCCTCTTACCATTCTTTATAATAGTTGCCGCTTGAAACGCCGTAGCTGCCGCTGGCGCTGGTAAAGCCGCCGATGTCCTTGCCCAAAGCCAGCGTGTAGCGGACGCGGATCACGCTGCCGTCCTGCGGCTTGCAGACGTTCATGCCATAGCCGGGATAGCTGCCGTTATAGGAGTACATCCAGCCCGACCAGCGGTAGAAGTCGAACTCGCCCAGGCTGTCCATGGAGAAAGGCTGAGGATCCAGTCCCGCGCCGTTCTCGTCCATGCCGTCGGCCACGATGAGATCCATCAGCTCAGGGTCGATGAAGAAGCCGCTGCAAATGCCGCTGCGCTGGAGAGCGGACAGATAGCTGCCGCTGCCACTGATCCCGTAGCCGTTCTCCGTCAGCACCTTTTCCACGATGGACCAGGCGTCCGTGCCGCCCGGCACCGTTACCTCCGTGGGAGACACCAGATACCCCAAGCCCACGGTGGTGGCCTCCACGCTGACGGTGACGGTGATGTCGCCGTTTTCATAGTAGACCGTCCAGCTGCGGGTGGCGGAATAGCCGTCCGCGTCCGTGGCGGTGATGGTGATGGTATTGGCGCCCTCGTTGGAGAGATAGGTGGAATAGCCGAACTTACTTCCGGACTGGCTCACCGGCGCAGGCACCACCATGCCGTTCACCGACACGGTGTAGTTGTTGGAATAAAGCTGCTTTCCGGTATAGCTGCGGCCATCCACCAGCAGGATGATATCCGGGTTCTTCAGCGTCAGGCCATCCGTCAGGCCGATGATGGTACCGTCCATTTCGATCTCCGCCGTGATGGTGGGCTGGTGATCCTCCGGGGTATCTTCAGCGTTGCGCTGGAAATGCAGCTGATACTTATAAGTTTTAGGTTGCCCCTGGGAATCCTTGTAGACGATACACAACATCCGGTTCTCACGGCCCATCTGCACGGTGTACCAGCCGTCAATTTCCTTCGTCAGGGTGTAATTTCCTGTGCTGTCACTGACATAAACGCGGTCAATGGACTCTTTGCCGGTGCTCTGGATCAGCTGAAGCCAAAAACGGTACTGTTCGCTGTCCACTGTCACTTTTTCAAAGGAAGCGGAACTCTGCGCCGTGTCTCCGTCAATGACCGTCGAGGATATACTGGTCCTGATCCGGAAGGCGTCGGCGTTGTAGGTGATGGTATAGATTTCCTCGGCGGAGGAGGCTTGATAGCTGCCCTTGACCCGGATCGTGTTCATTCCAGAGTTCAGGCTGGCCGTATAGGTATCACCAGAAATAGGCTTCAGCGACTTTCCGTTCAGTTCTACCGACTGCACAGGGTACTCATTGCCGTCCTGCACCATGTTGGCTGTAAAGGTCAGCTCTCCATCTATAACAGTTGTCAGCTCGTTTAGGGGACTATTATCTGACACCCGTTTGGCAACAATGATCAACTCTCCCGGCTGTGCGTAATAAACCGTATAGCTCTTTGACGCGCAAACATTGCTGCCGTCCTCCTCACGGTAGTTCACACTGACCGTAAGGGTATTGACTCCCAGCGCCAGATGCACGTTCACATAGCCGCTGTTGGCCGGGAACAGATATTCCTTCCCATTTACCGTCACGGACAAACCGGTGACCTCAAGGGTGGTCAGCTGGCGAATCGAGAAACCATAAGTTTCTTTTTCCACCGTCGAGCCGTCGGTGATACTGGTGGTGAAGTAGGCCGCGGGATCTTTGACCTCCGGGACAGTGATGGCGTCAGTGGGGGTGCGGTCGGGGATCTGTCCACCGGAGCCGCCGCCGTTATCCACAATATCCAAGATGTCATCAATATTGCCCCGGCCCTCTGACGTTGTACCGTCGCCGGAGGAGGGATCATCCTTGTCAGGCGTCTGGGTATCCTGCCGTCCGTCCTGCCGGTCGTCCTCCGGCGTCTGATCCTGCACAGTCTGCTGATCCTCCGGCGTATCCGGCTCCTCCGGCATATCCGGTTCGTCCGGCGTATCATTTTCCTGGTCCTCTCCGTCGTTGGCACTGTCCATACCCGCGATGCGGTCGCCGTCATACAGCACCTCGCCCTGCGAGAGCAGCATACGGGACGCCGCGTGGGCCTCCTCCTGGGGTGCGCGGCCGGTTTGCAACTGCGTCACGCACAGCACCGTCGCCAGACACAGAAGCAAGGCAACGGCGGTCTGTATGACGCTTCCCAGTCTTTTTTTCATGTTTCACGCTCCTCTTGTAAACGCCACAGGAAGGGGGTGGTGTTTCACCTCCCCCTTCTTGCGGGTATTACGCTTCTTTCTTCTGTTTGGCACGCCGCATGGCGATAAACCAGCGGATCACAAAGGTGATAACGCCTGCCGCGGCCAGAATACCCAGGCTGATCCAGACGATGCTCCAATCGAAGGGCTGCGTGTCCTCCGTTTGTACCTCATCCGGCACCAGCAGCTGGTCGGTCGGAACCTTCTCACCGTTTGCGCCGGTGGTCTGCTCCAGCAGTTCCTTATAGCGGGCAGAAGCATCCTGCAGCTGCTGCACCAGCTTGGCGTCCACCAACTTCTTCTGCGTGACCGTCAGCTTGTTATAGGCCTCGGTTGCTTTCTGGATGGCGTCATAGCTGTCCTTTGTCACCGTGCCGATTGCCTTGATCAGATCCTCCGCCGCCTTGGCTGCCGCGTAATTCGTCTCGTAGGTCTGATAGGCAGCCGTCGCGGCCTGCAAATCGGCGTAATTGGTCACCATCTTCTTCTGATCCGACGTCAGCTTATTGTAGGCGTCCTGCGCGGTCTGGATCTTCTTTTTGACTGTGTCGGCCTCCGTTCTGGTCATGCCCTCGTTTACCTTGCCGATGTCCTTGATAAGATCTATGACCGTCTTGGCCGCCGCATAGTTCTGCTCATAGGTCTTATAGGCGGTACCCGCAGCCTGCAAAGCCGCGTAGTTGGTCACCAGCTTTTTCTGATCGTCCGACAGATTGCCGTAGGCGGCCTGAGCGCGCTGGATCTTCGACTTTACCTGAGCCGCTTCCTGCTCGGTCATAACGGTCTTGACTGTGCCGACAGACCTGATCAGCTCCATCACGACCCCGGCGCAGTAGCCGTTCAGCGCCTTGGCCGCGCCGTCCTTGTCCACGCTGCTCTCCAGTTCCTTGCGGGCCGTCGCGGCAAGACTGTTCAGCGGCGTTTTCAGGTCCGTATACTTGTTCTGATCCTCGCTGCTCCACTTATTCAGATTCTCCACGGCTTTTGTGTAAACAGCCAGAAGTTCCTTGGCCGCGGCGCAGCTTGCCACCTGAGCCTCATCCAGCAGTTCTTTCTGTTCCTTGGTCAGTCCGCTGATAGCCGCGGATGCCTGCTCGATTACCTGAGAGAGCTTGTTCAGTTCGCCCAGCGTGGTCTTGCCCGCGGTGAAGTTGAGCTTCTCCAGCAGGAGCCGCGCCACACCGGCAGAATAGTCGTTCAACACCTTGGCCATTCCGGCAGCATCGGTGCAGCCTTCCAGCTTTGTACGGGTCTCCGTCGCCAGCTTACCGATCTCGGTTTTCACTGCGGAATACTTGTCCGTATCGCTGTCTACCCACTGGTTCAGCGATTCAAGATCGCGCTCATAGGTGGCCAGCAGATTCTGCGCGTCCGTCAGTTTTTTGCCGTTGGCCAGATGCGTCTTCTGTGCCGCGGTCAGCTCCTTATAGGCCGCCGTTACCTCCGGCAGCGTGGAAGAAAGCTCTTTTATGGTCATGCCGGTCTTGACCCGTGCCCTGATCAGCAGATCCACCACACCGGCAGAGAACTGATCCAGCACCGTATCCGTATCCGCAGACTTGGTACAGGCCTCGATGGCGGCCGTCTGTGTTTCATACAGCTTGTCCAGCTGCTCTGTAATATCCTTATAATTCTTCTTTGCGCTGCCATACAGCTTATCCAGCTGCTTCAGTGCGGCTTCCTTTGCCGCTGCCAGCAGATCGTCCGCGCTCATGCGCCCCAGCACCTTTTCATAGGCGGCGGTCATTTCCGCCGTGGTCTCAGCAGTACGGATGGTCTCCGCCGCCTCGGCCAGCAGCTTCTCGATCTCCTCACACTGGGCCGCGGTGGCAATGGGCTTGATCTCCCGCTCATAGCGGTCGCTCAGATAGCTGACCACCTCTTCACGACTCCGCTGCTCCAGAAGCTGCCAGTCGAACAGGGGGTAACCGCTGTTGACGCCGCCAATGCTGTCCACCAGTCCCTCAAAGAGAGAATCAGCTGTCAGGGTCGTGCTTTCCTTCACGCTGTCGCCCTGACTGCACTTCCAGCCCATCACGAACCGGCAAGCGCCCTTGCGCACCGTCAGGCCCGTATAATACTGGCCGTCTATGGGATAGCCTGCCAGAGAGCCTACCAGCGTAGTGGCCGTGCCTACCTGCAAAGCGCCCGCGTTATAGCAGTTCTCCAGCGTCAGGTTCTTGTTGCCGTACTGACTGGAGGAATGCTCGCCCTTCTCACCGCCTAAGATGCCGCCAACGATGGCGCTGCCCGCCACAACACCGGTATTATAGCAGCTGCTCACCGTAATGCTGCCTGTCGGCGCAAGACCGATGATGCCGCCCGTGCCGCCCTTTCTCAGCAGCGCCCCGCCGATATCATTGGACACTGCGCCCTGATTGGCGCACTGGTTCAGCGTGATAGTCACGCCGTTGGCACCGGCATTACCAACGATACCTCCCACACCGGCCGCCCGGCCTGCATAGACCGTACCGGTATTGACACAGCGTTCCAGCCGTGCGCTGGCATCGATAAAGCCCACGATGCCGCCCTGACCGCCGTCACCACCGAAACCACCCAGATAGTAGGCACCCGGCTCGAAGGAGGTATAGACCCGGCCCTCATTCCGGCAGTCCGTGATCTCATGACTGCCACTGCCGGATAGACGGCCCACCAGACCGCTCACCGAGGCACGCTGCGCCTTCTGATCGTTGACGAAGGAGACGGAGATATCTACCTGCGACACGCAATTGCGGATGGTCACGCCTTTTCCGTCCTTTACCTCGCCGCTGCCCAGCAGGCCGCCGATGATATAGCCTGCCGTCATATCGTAAGATTTGACTCCGGTCAGTTCGATACTGCCTCGCACTGTCAGGTTCTCAATGACCGCGTCCTGCGCCACGCCGAACAGGCCCAGCTTCTGGCGCCCGCCCAGAGACGTGATATACAGGCCGGACACCGTGTGGCCCTGTCCGTCAAAGGTGCCGGTATAGGCACGCTGTCCATTGCTGCTGAGAATGCCGATAACCGGCCACCGGCAATAGCCGAGGTCGATATCCGCTGTCAGCACCGCGCAGTATCCTGCGCTCTCCATCTGGTTATTCACCGCATAGGCCAGCCATGCCAGTTCCTGCGCCGTTCCGATCTGATAGGGATCGTCCTCCGTTCCCGTGCCGTGAGGCTGGCTGGGGGTACCATCCCAACCGTCCTCGGCACGGGCGGAATCCAGCAGCTTCTTCAGCTTGCCGCTGGCGGAAGTATAGGCCTGCTCAATGGCAGTCAGGCCCTCCTGCCGTGCCTGTTCGATGGCGGCGTAGTCGGTCAACTCGTCCAGCTCCACCGCTGCTGCCATCTCAATAGCAGCTTTGCCGCGCTCCAGTGCATCGTTCAGCAGCGTCTGGTGTTCCTCGTCGAAGCCGCTGATATCGCCCAGCTGCGCCATCAGCTCCGCGATACGCTGCTGTGCCAGTGTATCCAGCTCCTGCCGCGCCGTATCGCGGGCCTTTTGCAGTGCCTCCGCTGCCGCCGCGTCCATGTCCGGCGCCGTCTCGCCCTCCGTGAAGGTGGCTGTCAGGTCGGTCAGCGCCTTTCCGGCATCGGCGTAAAGGATGTCCACTTCTTCAACGGAAGCCGCCTGATCCAGCTTCAGCTTCCAACCCTCATAGGCAGCCAGCAGCGTGGCCATGTCCTCCTGAGAATACTTCTTATTGGTGATGAATTTATTATAGAGATCCTGCTGTGCCTTCTTCGGATAGGTGATGATCTGAAGAAGCTTGCCATCCTCACCCAGATACTTCAGCCGGATATTATCAATGTCCGCAATGGCCTTGGCAGCCTTGATTTCTTCCTCTGCCGCCGCCAGCAGCTTGTTGACCTCCACCTGTTCTTCAGCCGCGTACACGCGGCTGTCCACATAGGCGTGGAGATCGGCCAGCAACTGCTCACCACCGGCATCCGTACCGCTCAGCACCGTGGCAAGCTGCTCCTCACATTCCTGCACCAGCGCGTCCGCGTCGCCGTCGGCCAGTTCGATGCGCTCTATGTACGACAGCACAATGCCGTTATAGCGGATGCTCTGCTCCGTACCATAGATATTGTAATTCTTGTCGCCGGGACGGATCAGCTTTACCAGCAGCCGTGCCGTGGCGGCGACCTTATCCCAACTATCGCCATTCATGGTAAAAGCAGGCATCACGCAGGACACACGGGCCGCGTCGTGGCTGTTGGTATTCGCCATGTCCACCGTGCCCCACAGCATATTGGCAGACGCACTCTGCACATGCCGGATCTCGCCGCCGTGCCAATCGCCCACGATACCGCCGACGCCCTGTGCCGTGGTACTACCGTTATCTGTTACGCTGCCGGTATTATAGGCATAGGAAAGGGTGCATGGGCCGGTGAGGCCGGTGTTGCTGCCGGTATCGATACAGCCCACAATGCCGCCTGTGCCATAGTTCATGGCGGGGGAGCCGCTGCTGCCGTTGACAGGGGCCTTGTTCAGCACGTTCATGATGATAACGTCCAGCACGCTGCCGGAGATATATTTATCCAGGCAGGCCCAGCCGACGATACCGCCCACGCGGCTCTCGCCCTGTACAGCACTGCTGTTCTCGCACAGGCGTACCTGCGCGTAGTCTGTCAGCAGGCCTACAATGCCGCCCACGCCCTGAACGCCATTGACTGCACCCTCATTGGTGCAGTAGCGGATTACGGCGTTCTGGCGAGCCACGCCTACAATGCCACCGACGTAGTTAATATTCTTGCGGCCTCCCACTGTGCCGTAGTTGTTGCAGCTGTCTATGATGGCGTTTACCGCTGCTTTTCCGGCGATGCCACCTGCCACAGCACTGTAGTTCGTACCGTCATTGCTGATATTCACCGACGAGGAACACTGGAAAATGGTACCCATACAATAGCCTGCGATACCCCCCGCCCCCACACTGGCGGCCTGATTACCCGATACGCTTGCCATGGAGACCGTACCGGCCACCTTTAAGCGCTCTACAACACCGGGCGTTCCGATCACGCCAAACAGACCCGCGTAACTCTTATCAGATACATACAGACCATTGACCGTGCTGTTGCATCCATCAAAAGTGCCTTGATAATTTTTGCTGCTGCCAAAACTACCAATGGGTGTCCAGGGGTGCCCGTTCAAATCGATATCAGCAGTCAGCTTAGCGCACAGCGTTACCTTGCCGTTCTTGACCTGATCGGCAAACCACGCCAACTCCGCGCCGGTGCCGATAAGGTACGGATCACCCTTCGTACCGCTGCCGGAGGGGTGGGTCTTTGTGTTGCCGTCCCACTTATTCTCCTCTGGGACGTCGTTGGCCTGTACGGCCACCTGCAAACCCTCCACGATCTGCTGCATGGCGGCCTCGCACTTCTCAGCCAGCGCATCTACCTCCGCTGTGGTCTTGCAGTCGTTCAGCGCCGTCAGGGCCATGGCCTGCTGCTGTTCCAGCGCCTCGCGGGCCACGTCCAGCTGCTCACGGCCCGTCAAGGTCAGGGACAGCCAGACGCCCCGGCTACTCTCGTCAAAGGCAGCTTTCTTTTCCTCCAGCTGCTTCAGGTACTTCTCATACAGAGCCCGAATACGCCGGATGGCGGTCTGCTTTTCCTCCGCCGTCAGCTCCGTATATGTTTTGGCCGGAATGGCCGCCACGTCCGCCATCAGCTCCGACAGCAGCGGCAGTTCTTCTGCCGTCCGGGCGGCGGCAATGGCCGCCCGCGCGTCGTTGTAGAGCTTCGTCAGCGCCGCCCAATTCTCCGGTTCATAGGAGGCTTCCAGGTATTGGCTCCATACCTCCGCAAGCTGAGACTTCAATGCCTCCTTCTTGCTGTCCAACTCCGTATCCGGTGCCTGAGGCTGGGTCAACTCCCAGCGCAGCAGCGGCCAGCCGCCGTTCTCCGCCGCCAGCAAAAAGCCGTTGGGATCGTCCGCCGCCGTGCCGTCGTTCAAGGCTGCCAGCACGGTATTGGTATCCGTCTCCTCAAACCGTCCCCCGGCAGGGGCGGCATCGGTCTCAAACGCCTTGCCCAACCAGAACAGTGCCTTGCTCTCAGCGCTGAATGTACCCTGACCGCACAATGCCCCGGCTTTTTCGCCGCTGATGGTCTTTACCTCGCCCCAGCCCGTCAGGGCGGAGGCGTCAGCATTCTCCTTGTCATCGGCTGACACGGCGGCATAGCTGTACGATGCCGTACAGTCCGCTTGCTCCGCCAGTTGGCCCACTAAGCCGCCAGCGCACACGCCGCCCAGTACGTCGCCGGACTGATAGCTCCGCAGGATCGTGACGCTGCCTACCAGGCCGCTGCCCAGCAGGCCGCCTGCGGCGGCGCTTTTCAGCGCCTTTACCGCACCCGCATCCGCGCAGCCTGTCAGGGACAGCGTACCGTCGGTGACGCTGCCCACAAGGCCGCCCACATGGCTGTCGGCGCTGGAGACGCTGATCTGTACCTCACTGCGGCAGCCGCTTACCGTGGTATCGCCGGACACCGTACCGGCCAGCGCGCCCACGTTCTTGGCGGGACTGTCCTCTGCGGCGGCCAACTCACCGGTAAGCCGCAGGTCCTGGATCACCGCACCGTTCAGGACGCGGAACAGACCCCACGACACATCCGTATCGTCCGCGTCCGCCGTGACATGGAGCGCCAGCGTCACCGTATGATACGCACCGTCAAAGCTGCCGGTGAACGTCTGGGCGTAGGGCACGTCCACCGTGATATCCGCACCGAGACGGTATGCGCCGTCTGATGTCATGGTGGCAAATTCCTGCGGCGTGGTAATAACTGTTGCCTCCTGCGCCGCCGTGTTGTTGTCAGACGATTCCAGCGCCAGCGCCGAGACCGGCAGCAGGCTCACCGTCATGACACAGGCCAGCAGCAGGGCTGTGATCCTCGTTCTCATCGCTTTTCTCCATTGCATTGCCGCTTATAGCCATTTGGCATACAGCGTCATATCTTTCTTTACCTTGTCCGTATCAAAATCCCATGGTCTGGTGCAGGCAGTATCCTGATACCAGCCGCCGAAGCCGCAGCCCTCCTTCTCCGGGACGGGAGGACGGGTCAGCCTCTCGCCGCGCTTGGCCTTGCGGCTGCCGATGGCCGTGCCGCCGAAGGTCTCAAACTTCACCGTCTTCCGGCCCAGCAGCAAGAGCAGAACCACCGCCAGCAGCACCGCCCCCAGCGCGAGCCAGCCCCACAGCGGCATATGGAAACCCTGAGCGGGCAGCTGGGAGGCGTCCACCCACTTGGCGTACAGCGTCATGCTGCCCTGCACCGTGTCCTTATCAAAATCCCACTCCTGGGTAATATCGAAGTCACTGTACCAGCCGGCCAGCGCGAAGCCCTCCTTGGTGGGGTCCTCCGGGCGGGTCACCTTCTGGCCCAGCTTCACCTTCTGGTCCGGAACGGAGCTGCCGCCGTTGCTCTCGAACCGCACGGTGCATTCGTCCGTTACCACCACGGTCACGTCACGGCCGGTGGTGGCGTAGCTGTCCATGCCGCCCTCAACAGCAACCTGCATTTCCGTGTTGCGGATCACAGAGGAACCGGAGGTGCCGATGACCTTCAGCTGGAACGTGCCGATCATGGTGGAGGCGTCCCAGTTCTCGCCGCCGCCCATGGACACGAAGTTCATGTAGAACGACCGCAGGCCACCCCGCAGGGCGATGTCCGTCGTCTCGATGGAAGCCGCCGTCATGGCGCTGTTCTCCACCAGTTCGAAAAATTCAGGGTCGTAGCACAGCTCGTCCTGCATGGCGTACATGGTGTAGCCCTCGTCCGCGTCGGTACGCTTCAGGGCCAGCGCCACCGTAACGATATCGCCGGGGGCGGCCTGCTTCGTGTCGCTGCCGTCGATGGACAGCTCAAATAGGTATGACTGACTCTCGTCCACGGCCATAACCGGGACGACTGCCGCCAGCAGCGTCAGGGCCGCCAGCAGCGCGCATAACAGTTTCTTCATTTCGTGGTTCTCCTTCTGCTTCTTTTTATTCAGAAATTCGTTTTTATTCCTCTTTTCCCGCGTCTCAAGAGACACATAAACAAACCTCCGAAAAACGGGGTATTTCCCCTGCCCCTTTCGGGGCAGGGGAAATCATGCACGATATGGACAGTATTCGCCCTATAGAGGGGGTTACTTGATCGAGGCCACAACAGCCGCAGCATCCAGCGAGCTGACAGTCTTGTCGTTGTTCACGTCAGCAGCCAGGAACATTTTCATGGTGGTCGTATCGAAGCTGTCGTACTTGGTGTTGTAGATGTTGTACACCAGCTGGGCGTCGTTGATATCCACCAGTCCGGTGCCGTTCACATCGCCGTTCACGTTGAAGGTCTCCGCACTGCCTTCTACCTCGGTGATCTTGCCGTCCGCTTCGGCTTCGGCCGTTACCTCTGCCAAGGACTTATCGGAAATGACCAGATAGGCATAGGCACCACCGTAACGATCCGCGTTCTGGAACATGGCGTTATTGCCGTAGGCCAGCACCTTACCCTCGGCCAGTGTTACACCTTTGTTCAGCTTGGCGGTGATCAGGAACACGGCTTTGCCATCCAGCGTCACATACTCATTGACTTCAATGGTGTACTTGGTCTCGATGGCCTTCTTCTCCACGGTGATGGTGATCACATCACCGGCCTTGATATCCGCACCCGCGATGGTGTAGGTGCCCTCGGGATTCTCCGTGACGGTGACGGCGGTACCGTCCGCCTTGGCAGCCGTTACGGTGTAGGTATAGCCTGTCACCTTGTTGATCTTGAACACGAAGTTCTGACCGGGGGTCGCCGTTCGGGTCGCCTGGCCGCCTTCAACATCCTCCGCGCCATTGCCGGCAAAGATGATCTGAGCCTCATTTTTGCTCTCGTTCACGGTGATGACAATGTCGCCGGTGATCTTATTGCCATCGATGGTGTAGGCCTTCGTAGCCTCATCATAAGCAGGCACGACCTTCTCACCGCCTACGGTGACCGTCATGTCGTAGACATAACCGGTCTCCCCATTCAGCGTGAATTTGTAATCCGTACCGTAAGTGGCGGTCGCACCACTCAGGGTAACATCGTCCTTGCCAGTACCTTCCTTGGTGACAGTATAGGTCTTGCCCACAGCGGTGATCACGATCTCGCCGGTGATCTCATCCTTAGGAATTGTGTAGGAACCGTCTGCATTGCGCGTCGGCTCCTTTTCCTCGCCTTCGCCGATTTTATACTTCACATCCATGTAAGTGCCGTCCAGACCATTCTTCAGTGTGAAGGTATAATCCTTGTTAGAAGAGGCGATAGCTTCACCGGTGACGTTATCAGGCAGCGTCACTTTGTAGGTCTGCGCCACGGTGATGGTGGCAGAGCCGGTCACAGTAGCCTCAGGGGCATTCTTCAGTGCGTTTTCAGACTTATCGACCTTGGCCTCGCTGACCTTTACCTTACTCTCACCACCAGCCTTGCCGGTGAAGGAGAGGGTCAGGTCTTTGCCAAGCTCCAGATCCTTGCCGAAACGACGGATGGTCAGGGTGCCGTTTCCATCATCTGTGACGGTAGCATCTGCGTCGCTGAAGCTCTTGTCCTTATAGGTCAGGACGTCCTTGTTGTAGTTGACCTTCATGGAGTAGGCGGCATAGCTGGTCACGTCAGTGTCACTGTGGGTGATGTTCAGCTTGACCTGCGCCTCCTCGCCGGTCTGGATCGTGGCATCGCCGGACACCGCTACCGTGTAGCCATCAGCGGCAGGGGTGTTGTCCTTGACGGTGAGGGTCAAAGTCGAATTGACAACTTCAGTGGGAACCTCAACCGTTCCCTTGTTGGTCAGCACCTTTACTTTGGTAACTGTGAAGGTGTACTCATTTGCCTCAACATTAGCGGGAACTGTAACGGTGTAAGTGACAAGTCCACTGATGGTGGTATCTTTCAGGTTTGCTGTCATCCAATTGACTGTGCCATACTTGGCATTGCCCTTAATAAGATTGCAGTCGGTCTCCTCATCAATCGTTATATGGGGATCGTTGCTTTCAATTTTTGCAATCGTCCAACCATCGGGCACTACAAGCTGAATCCCGTAGCCGGCAGCTGTCATAGCCTGCTCCGGCTTCACTTCTACTGTTACCGTCTGCTCTTGTGTACTGGTTGAAATCTCGCTTTTATCTAATGCGGCATTGATTTTCGTTGCATCTGCCGCAAACACATTGCCACAAAGTGAGCAAAGCATTGTCAACGCTAGCAGCAATGAAAGTACTTTTTTTATTGTCTGCTTCATTTTGTTATCCTTTCCGTTACCACGTTAGGTCCAGCGTGCCCAGAGAAGCGGCTTTGACCTGCATAGCGTCCGCAATATCAATCTCTGTACCACCCGCAGCCATTGCGCAGTACACATACTGCCCTTCCAATGTCAATGTACCCAGAGAAGCGGCCTTCGTTTGCATGGCATCAGCAATATCAATTTCACCATTGCCATCCACATCGCCCTTCAGGGCCACGACAATTTCATCGCCTTCCGCCAGCGTCGCGGTGAAGCTGTGGGTGCCGTTCTCGCCGGTGGTAGCCGTCAGCTTCTGGTAAGTGCCGTCGGCCTTCTTCACCAGCACCACGCAGGCTGCGTCATTTTCGCTGGCCACGGTGAAGGCGTTGCTCTCGCCCAGCTTCCAGCCAGCCGCGGGAGCGGTGACCTTGATCTCAGGCGCATCTGCGGAAGTTCCGGCCTTGAAGGTGGTCACACCGTCCACGGTGGTGCCGTCCACGCTGCCGTTGCCGATCTTAATGTCAGACTCGGACGCGCCGGTCAGGGACACCGCCTTAGTGGACAGCGTGTAATTGCCCACATTGGTACCGTAGGTATAGACTGCCTCAACGCTGCCGTCAGCTGCGTCACGATATGTCACCAGCTTCGTCACATCACGCTCCATGCTGTTAGCCAGAAGCGCCACAATCTTACCGCCTTCAGCTGTATAATCGCCATCGTCGCCCTTGGTCACCTCAGGCATTTCCTTGACCACCAGCTCTTTGACCGCGCTGGTCAGGGCAATCAGGTTGCCGCTGTCGTTCTTGAAGTACAATGTGCCGTACTCATCCACCACGGGGCTGCTGATGCAGTACTGCGCCAGAGGGCCTTCCGGCTTGAACACCACGGGTGCGCAGTTGCTCTTTCCGTTCTCGGTGATGCCGCCCTTCAGGGATGTCTGATTTGCGCTGTCGTTGATCACGCGCATGACGCCGGGGGTATAGTTGTCCATGAAGTAGACGTTCACGCTGCCATCCTCGGTGTTGGTGGACAGCAGGCCGCTGGTCTGGGGATAACCCTGAGTGGCGGCGGTGTATGCCACGCTCCAGCTGTTCAGATCCAGCACCGCGATGTGGTGGCCGCTGTAGGCGGTGAACTGGCCGTCGCCAGACACGCCAACATAGGCGCGGTTGTTATACACCACGGGGGTGGAGGTGCTCATGCCGCCCAGATTGATGGCCTGAGAGCCGGAGAGCTTACCGTTATCGCCAAGAACCTCGCTGTAGAAATAGCCGCCCTTGGAGGTGAAGTATACGCGGCCATCCGCGTAAGCGATGTTGGAGCGGATATCGCCGGTGTAGTCGGTCTTGGAATCCACGATCTCGCCGGTGAACTTGTCGAACACCACCAGCTTGGCGGTCTGGGAGGTATAGCCGCTCTGGCCGTCGTCGGTGCCGACGACCACATACTTATCGTTGGCGTAAGCACCGACCCAGTAGAAGCCGCCCTTGCTGGTATAGCGCCACAGGGCCTCCTTGGTGGAGGTACCCTCATAGTCCGCCGTCAGGCACACGAAGTTGGCGTCGCCGCTCTCGCCGTTCCAGAAGCCCACATACACATACCCGTCAGAGTAGGTGATGGGGGAGTTGGACTGACCCTTCAGCGGATCCTGATAGACCCACAGAGACTCCAGTGTGTCGGCGCGGAACGCCTGCACGCGGCCCTCCTTCAGCGCCACGAAGATCATGCCGTCGGCATAGGTGGGCGGAATGATGGCGAAGTCGGAGTTGCTGGCCATATTGGCGTAGGCCACGGTCGCGCCGGTGGCGGGATCCAGCTTCAGCAGTTTGGTGCCCGCGTAGGCGTACATGTAGCCATCCACGAAGATGGGGGAGCCCACCGCGCCGCTGTCATAGCCGCTGCCGCTGGCGCTGGCCCACAGCAGCTCCACATCGGAGGACTCGGTCTCCGCGTCGATCTGGCCGGTGGGGGTCTTGACGCTGGTGATGGCCATGTTCTGGTCATTGCCGCGGAAGTTAGGCCAGAACGCATCATACTTCGTCAGAGAGAGCGTCGGTGCGGCGCTCAGCGTCACGGTCAGCTCGCCAGCCTTGTTCAGCGCGGACTGGGTGATGGTGCCGGTCTTGGTGACGTAGCCCTTGGCCACCGCAACATAGCGGTAGCTCTTGTCGGTGCGCAGGCTGTACACGCCGTTCTTGCCGGGGGTGACCAGCGTGTCGCCCTGATAGACGCGCACCTGCGCGCCGGTGGCGTTGGTGGTGATCTTCGCGTCATAGGTGCCGATGGTCTCCACCGTGTAGGTGTAGGTGGTGCTGGTCGCGCCCGCCTCCGTGCCGGAGACGGTGATGGTGAACTTGCCGTTCTCCAGCTTATCCAGCGGGAGCTTGCCGTTCTCCAGTTCGGGGCTGTAGGTCACGGTGACGCCGTCGCTCAGGGTAGCGGTCACGGTGGGGGTCAGGGACTTGACGCTGTCGGGCACCTTGAGCGTGTAGTCCAGCGTCTCAGGCGCGAAAGCCTGATCCTGCTCCAGACCTCCCTCCGCGAAGGTGACGGTTTTCAGCGTGGGCAGGACGGTCAGCTTGAAGGTGTACACCGTTTCCTTGCCGTTGCCGCCCGTCGGCGGGGTCACGGTCAGGGTCAGGGTGTTCTCGCCCAGCTTCAGCAGACTGCCGTATTGAATGTACTCCGCACTCTCTCCCATCATATCTGTGACGGGATTGATGGTCTTCGTCGTCTCACCGATCGCGGCGGTCATGGTCGCGCCGGTCTCGGCAGGGATAGCCCAGAAGCGATAGCTGCTGTTCGTTCCGGTGTTGTCAAGGCCCAGCGGCACGACATGCAGGTCATACTGCGTGGAAGAATAACTGGTCGTATCCTGCTTAAAGTCGTTCGGGTCGACCAGAACAGCGCCGTCATAGCCATTGTTCTTGCTGGGATCAACCGAACCGTTGCACCAGCTATTCAGCCGCAGCATACTCAGGCCGTTGGGGCTGGCTGCCTTTGTCACGGTGACGGGATAGGTCTTGCTGTGGGTGCCGTCCTCCGCCGTAACAACGAAGTCCACGCGGCCGTTGGAAAAGTCCACCGCTCCGTCGGCGGGGGTAACAGTGGCGCGGGGGCTGACGGTGGTGGCAACGGTCACCTTGGCCAGATCCGCGTCATAGGGCAGCACAAAGTAATAGTTGCCGTTCTTGTCCAACAGAGCCGCGCTGTCGTTGACGGTCAGGCCCGTCAGGTCGCAGGCGTAGTCTTTCAGCGTCTCGAAGCTGCCGCACACCGGCAGATTCTGACTTTCGCTGTCGCCCTGCGTCCACGTTACGCCGTACAGGGATATGTTGGCATAGCCGTTCAGCTTGTCCACGAACTCCTGAGCCTGCATGGCGGTCAGGGGCATGGCGGTTGCATAGTCGCCCGCGTCATAGTTACCGATGGCGGGCAGAATGCCCACTTCCTGATAATACAGATTGCCCAGCGACTTTCCGTTGACATCTACACCTGTGGCGCTGCCGATCAGGTGACCCGCCACAGGCTCGGCTTCCTCAGAGCCGTACTGGACGGAACCGGTATGGTAGCTGTTGAATACGCCAGCCATATCTCCGCGCCCATTGGCATTGCGGTTTGTGTTGGCAATACCTACAAGGCCGCCCACGGTGGTCTTTTCCACCTTGACGGTACCCTGGTTATAGCAGTCCTCCATAATACCGCCCAGCAAGCCCACCAGGCCACCGGCCTTCTCACGGGCGTTGACGGTGCCGTAGTTGGCGCAGCCGGACACAACGCCCATCGGGTTTTCCAATGTGCTTTGATGGTCGCTCACTTGTCCCACTACACCGCCGACCAGACCGCCGCCTATGACAGCACCATAGTTGCGGCAGTTCACCAATATGCGGGCATTACCGGCAATACCACCGACATTCGTGCCGCCGTCGGAGCTAAAGCCGGATGCGTTTGGATTACCGGTAACATCGCCGTAGTTGGCGCAATTGGTCAGAACTTTGCCGTTACCAACAATGCCGCCTACCATCAATGTGGGAACCTGCCCTGCCGTACCGGTAGCGGTCACCTTACCATAGTTAACGCAGTCCTCAATGCGGCCAAAGCTTCGGGCTGCGATGCCGCCCACATAGGACTTGGCGGTAATAGAGCAACTCTCATCCAGAACGATGCTCTTTACCACAGAACTTTCGCCCAGCACGCCGAACAGGCCAAAATAGCTGGTCTCCGCATTGTTGTAGACAAAGTTCTTGATGCGATGGCCGCGGCCGTCATAAGTACCGCTAAACGGATTACGACTCGAACCGCTGGTGGTGGCTTTTGCAATAGGCGTCCAATCTGGTACGCCGGTCATGTCGATATCGGCAGTCTGCCGGAGATATTTGCCCGCCATGGTGTTACCGGCATTTACCACTGCCGCCAAGCCTACCAGATCATTTGCGTTTTTGATCAGATACGGACTTTTTTCCGTTCCTTTACCGCTAAAAGTATATCTAATCCATGTTATCTGGAAAAAAACGATCAGACTGATACGATCTCCATTCGTGCCATTGGCCGGAACTAACGTAATTTGGTCCGTTCCTCTGAATTTCACCTTGCCTGAATACGTCACCATTTCCAGATTATCTGGCACCTCTGCGCTGCCATCTGCGCCTGTTACAGATGCCGTAACTTGCGTCAGCGTAAAGGGTGCAGGATTGCTCATATCACGAGAGAATGTCACCGTGCGTGCTTCAAGGTCGACAACGCCTGTAAATATTCCCTGATCTGTGTCAAGCGTAATGACGGCATTGTTGGCCCAAGCAATATCAGGGCCTTCCAAATAAGTCACGACGGCTTTTGCGTTCCAGTCGCTCGCGTACCACATTACGTCCTTATTGGCAAAGTCCTCAGCACTCATCTCAATGTTGATGATCTGCGCTACTGTCCAATTAGCAAAAGCACTGACACCAATCGTCCTCACCGAACTAGGAAGTGATATCCAGCTTACCGCTGTGCAACCTTTAAATGCACCCGCGCCAACCGTTACCAATGTCGAAGGAAGTTTTACTGTACGAAGTTTTGTTGCATTTGATATCACGCTATCAGGGATTGAAGTAAGTCCGTCACTGAAAACAACATGCTCTACATAAGCAGTGAACCTAAGCCATGGATATACTTCTTCCGTTATAGTCGTACCAGCTGCGATATCAAACGCACCAGTTCCAATGAAAGAAAGCGTCTTGGTGTCCAAGTCATACGCCCAATTCACAGAGTTTTCCTCATAGGTATATGTACCGTTGAACGCAAATGGATAAACTCGTTCACCGTTGTAGTCTATTAACGCGTTGCCATTCCAACCATCACCAAATGTTACGGCAGATAGGACATCGTCCTTGTCCTTGTCAAAGCAAAGAGTCTGTTCAATTGTCCAATCGGCAAAAGCGTCGTTTCCAATTTTTGTTACGCTGTCAGGAATCGAAACAGTTGCAACCTTTGTGCAGCTCTTAAAAGCGGCTGCACCGATCTCCTTTACTGTTGACGGAATAGCAATCGCGGTAGCCTGCGTAATACTCGCAAAGGCACCGGCATCAATCTTTGTCCATCCGTCGGGAATCGCAATTACTGCGATTCCAGTGCACGCTGCAAATACAGAATCGCCCATCGAAATATCTGTCGACGGCAGGAAATTCGTATCTGTCAGTGACGTGCAGCTTATAAACGCACTATCGCCAATGCTTTCCAGCGTAGTCGGCAAGCTTACAGAAGTCAGCTTTGCATAACTGTTAAAAGCAAACGCTCCGATGCGGGTAACACCTTCGCTGACAGTGATTTTTGTCACCGTCCCCCGCTGTGAGTACCAAGGCGCACGCGCACTTGTAGTCGTTCCATAATCCGCCATCGCGCCCGTACCGCTGATGGTCAGGGTCGTGGTGTTCGCGTCATATGACCAAGTGACGCTGCTGCTGCCATCGTCGGCGCTGCAATCGCCACTCGTTGCGGCCCACGTCACCGTCGGCAGCAGGCTGAACGTCATCACAAACGTCAGCAGCAGCGCCAACAGCCGATGGGCCTTGTTGCTTCTCATGTTGTTTTCCTCCTTGTGTGTATTCTCTATCTCCAAACGCCGCAGCGTGATAAAGGGATCAGGGCGGCCCTCGCCGCCGCGTTTTTGCCGAACTAAAAAATGAGGTCGGCGGGAGGGGCCGGCAAACCCCTCCCGCTCTATGGGAAAGACCACGGCGTATGCCGCTCTCGGTTTGACTTCATTTTGAGGAAGTGGGGATGGGGCGGCTTAAACCCCATCCCCTATGGAAAGCTGACAGTCTCCGTTCAGACCGTCATGGCTTGACAAGGGGTGGTGTCTTTTTCGGCGGCCTTCGCTGCTTCGGCGGCTTCCCGCTCTGCGCGGCGCTTCACGGCCTTCTCATGGGCCAGCTGGCCCTGCCGCAGGTTCTTCTCGATCTGCTTCTGCCGCTTCTTCTCCTTACGCTCCGCCAGGAACAGCGGTTCCTGTACCGACCGCTCCTTGCGGTAGCGGGCCGTGCCGTTCAGCTTGACTGTCATCCGTGTAGGCGGCAGACACGCTGCCCGCAGAGCTGCGTCCCAGCTCCCGAAGCGCTGCTCAATAAACGCGCCGCCGTCCACCTCACACGGTGCGGGACTGTGACGCAGGGTGCGGGCACACCGGGCCAGATACAGCGCCAGCTCCCGCAGGGGCGTGCCCGCGTGCTTTTCGGCAAACGCCGCGTCCCGCGCTGCCAACGCATCCTTGGTGCGCTGTGCGATCTTCTGGTCGCGCCAGTTCTCGACGTCGAAGTGCTGGTTGGGGTTGAAATGGCTCATGGGTATACTCCTTCCTATGGTGATCTCATGGCAAGAAAAAAGCACTGACGAACCTCGTCAGCGCACACTCCTACCCTCGTCACAACGAAGAAGCGCCGCTGCAAACAGAGTCCTCAGTCGTGCAATTCTACTGCCCTCGCGCCACGGGATCTCTCCCTCGTACACGACCTACCTTCTCAGAGCGTTCGCTCCAATGGCGGGTATTGCCCAGCGGCTCAAAGCCGTTTTGGTCGTTTCCTTGCGCTCACAGTGCCGTCCGCGGTGGGTTTTGACCCATGTTCCTTTTAGGCTGCGCCCTGACGGAGATCCGTCTTTACAACACGCAGCCACACGACGTCACAGAACTCAAATGCTATAAAATTTTTCCAGATTTTTGTTATAATGGTTCTAAATATTTTTTCGGTTTTTTCGCAAAGTATATTCCTTTGCGAAAAATGCTGGGAGACGTTGTCGCGCAAGGCTTCCGGAACACATGGGCAAAATATGTTGCATTTCGCAAGTCCATATTGACAAGTCGAAAAGGCTGGGATATACTGGTATACGGTCATTTTCGAGGTGTTTTCGCAAAGGAATATACTTTGCGAAAATTTTTATGCCATTTTTTAGATAGAAAAAGGACGCCTTTCGGCGTCCTTTTTACGTTATCCCCTTCAGAAATCCTATCCCCTCCACGGCCTTGCGCTTATAGTCCATGGACGAGTGGACGTACAGCCGCAGTGTGGTGCGGACATCGGCGTGGCCCAGCAGCTCGCTGACGCTTTTCACGTCCACGCCGCGTTCCACGCACCGTGTGGCGTAGCTGTGTCGGAGACAGTGAAAATTCCGATACCGCACACCGCAGCGCTCCAGCAGCGCCTTGTAGCGGTACTGGCAGGTGCGCGGGTCGGGGACAACCTCTCCGCCGGTCAGCAGGTAGCTGTCCGGCTTCTTTGTCTCCGGCTTCAGCATCCGCAGCATCTCTTTCGGGATGGGTATCCAGCGTTCGGAATTTTCCGTTTTCGGTGGCTGCACCGTCAGGCACGTCCCGCCGCCTATCTGCGCGATGCGCTCCACCGTCCGCTGGATGTGCAGCAGTCCCGCGCCGACGTCCACGTCCTGCCATTGCAGGCCGCACAGCTCTCCCAGCCGCAACCCGGTGTAGGCTGTCAGCAGCACGCCAAGTCCCGTCCTGTCCGGACATCGCAGGATGGTCTTGCCCACCTGCCGCAGCTCCGACTCGGTGAACACCTCCACGGCCTTCTGCTTCGTCTTGGGCAACTCCACATCATCGCCGTAGCCAACACCCGCGATGGCCACGATTCGCAGCAGAAGACCACCGATCTCCCGCACCAGCTTGGGCGAATAGTCCTCCTGTAACTGCTGGATGTA
>UMBP01048597.1_pt1 | contig 21236 bp, 19 predicted proteins | sample 1963991 | NCBI WGS metagenome assembly UMBP01 (sample SAMEA4835944, study PRJEB28245) | human gut metagenome | biome: gut microbiome; material: fecal sample | place: Denmark | collected 2008
ACCTTCTTATAGAAATCATATAGGTTCTTTAATACATAAGACTTGAAATGTAAAGCCAACTCTGAATTCAAATCTAACCTGAAAGTACCTTGAGTATATGGGGAAGAGGTGTTGCTCAGGTATACATACCAAGATAAGTTTATACCTGTTGGGTACAATCTGAAGGTTATTCCACAAGTATCACTTGAAGTTAAACCTCCACTCTTGGTATCTATGAATACTCTAGTATACCTCTTATCCCTTCCTGAGGATGTATCTAATACATCGGCTGTATTGGTGAACCTATTAAAGAAGTTATTTAATACTAATGCCAGATAATAACTTGGATCGTCAGAAGGTTTTACTACTTTTGAACTTTTACCATTACCTACTAGATCATAGTAAGAATCTGATATTTGACCATCTTTATTTATTAGGCATATAATACCAGCGGTTATAGAACCAGATTCTCCAGTTCCTTGAAAATCACCAGATAAGCTTCCCCTAATGTCACTTGGATTAGTTAACCTAACAGTACTCGATCCAAGACTTAGTCCCCATTTGGAGATAGAAGGTAAATCAGTATCTGGATTAGTACCTGATGATAATATGTCTAAGTATATGGCCCTTATATTGTTTAAATACAGAGTATTACTGGTAAAGGTTTTTCCAGCTCCTTCATAAAGACTTACTCCGAGATACACCAGCTTCTTTATAGTAATACTTACTGTACCATCACCGGTCCCTTCATCCGTAACATTAATATCTAAAGTGTAATCACATTCTATACCTTTACCAAGAGTATTCACCTGGTTCTGAAGTATACTGTTCAGCCCTTTCAAGCTATCAATATCATCCTCTATGACTGGTATATTCTTTACTTTCTGATTAAGTGAAAGTATATCAAATGACCCGTTTGTGAAAGGACTTACTGGCCATTTACCATCATAAGATACCAAAGCCATCTTATATCCAAAAGAAGCATATACATCATTGTCTCCCCAACTTGGGTCATATCCTACAATGTAGATACCAACTAGAGAATCAGTATTCCTATTTATCCAACCCGATGGTAATATAGTGCCTACAAGGGATGAGAAATCTAATGAAGCTACCTCTGCTGGACTATAAGTACCACCAGTACTCTTTTCCAATGATAACCAAGTAATACTAAAATCACTAACTCCAATATTACTAGCATCTGCTACTGGAGTATAGGTATGGCTTATTTTCATAGCAAAAGCCACAAACTTACTTGGATTACTTAGATCAAACCATCCACCAGTTGGCTTTACATCAGTAAAATCAAGAGTAACTGGACATATATGTATAAGCCCATCATTAGTTACTATGGCATTAACTACATTTCCACCATTATTTTCTCCATCTGATATTATGACTCTACGATTAGCTTTCTTTAATACTGGCGGAGCGGATATACCATCGCTAGATAAATTGGGATCCCATGAACCACGGATTATTACATGATCAGTAGAAGTATCTACAATATCAAATCCACATATAGGACCATTACCATGAGCAATAGCTATGGGTTCCATGGTTTCTTTGGATTCAATCAAGTCACCATATACTTGATAGAACCTCTGTTGAACTACACCGTTATTAACCACGGTTACATTATTAGCCATATCTCTACAGTTTTAATTTATCCAAGTTTTCGTCTATGAAAATGAGTGCCTTAGTTAAAGACTCAACCAATTTATGGTTTATATTATCATCCTCTAATAAAGCTACATCATCTGGATTATCCTGGAAGAGCCACTCAAGCAGTACTCCCCAGTAATTATTTCCCATTAGTACAGTAAAGTTAGCTTCCTTATCTGGATCACCATCTGATTTATCCATACGGTGTTTATATCCATCGGTAATCGGGAAGTCTTCCTGAAGCTGCTCAAATATTACTGTAGCAAATAAATCAGAACTAGTCTGGCCCTTGGTAGTATAAATTTCAAATCCCCTTGCAGTGCACCATTCATTCCCCATGCCTGTGGCATTATTATGGAGGGATAGCAGAAATTTAGTTCCCCCAAGTGGAGTATCTAGATTATTTGCAATTTCTCTTCTTCTAGATAACCCGATTTCTTTATCTGAGGTATTAGTGAATGCTACCTTGAATCCCTCCTGCTTGAGACGTTCAGCTAGCATTCCACCTACTTTACGACTCCATAAATATTCTTTATGTTTACCATCTGGTGATTGTTTTCCAGGTACATCTGACCCATGAGCAAAGTCAATGATCGGTAATAATTTTCGTTCCATGGTTATAATTTTTTAAGGTGCATCAATTTCAATCCATTGAGATACATACTTACTGATTGATCCATATTTGAAATGGAGAATTGATCCTTGGGTATGTATATTTGTTCTATTACCATATCTTTTATTGCTTCATTATCTTGAAGTTCAAATATGGTCGAAAGAGATTTGCCATCACAATTAAAGTTAGACATAAGCCCACATAGTTCTGAATACTCATTGTTAACTAATATGTCTACTTTCTTTATTACTGACTCTTTATTATCTATATGATTCTCGAGTCTTATTCGTAGTATGGCATACTTAAGTATATGACCAAGGCAATTGAATTCCCTTCGTATAAGAATCTGTGCCTCAGTTACACCTATTGTAGAATCAGCAGCTCCATCGAAGAATTCTGTGACCTTACTAGAAGACTCTGATACTACAGATATCTTTTTGTTTAAGTTCAAGATGGTATACATAAACATCACTACCAATACTAGAACTAATACCATAAAGATACCGAAGATTACCTTTAATGCCCCGTAGTTAGAAGCTGCTTCCGCTAACTCTATGGATGACCTTGTTAAAGATTGAACTGCATTGTCTAATTTTTGATCTTGGGCAGCTGCAAATAATAATGAGATCAGTGGCATGTTATACGATATAAATTACTGCAGAAGTTTGTTCAAATACCACTGAACTATCATTTGGTTCAAAGTACTTTACATTTACTGGCAGATATTTGTTAACTATGTTTATCAAAGTCTCTTTTACCTTATCACTATAATCTGATGGATGCTCAGTATATATCTGTTCCTTAGCTTGCTGAATCTCTTCTTCTGTAGCATAGTGATTCATAGACTTCCATTCTTCTAAAAGTTTTTCCTGAATCTCTTGATCTTTCTTGGTCATAAAATTCCATTGACCTTTTGGTATACCGATAGTTAAAATCATAGGAACACATTCCCAACAATCTGTCTCTGTATCATAAGTAGCTGATGGAGTATCATAGTAAGAAACATTGTCATACTTTACTGACCCATCACCAGAAAATCCAGTTACAGCTTTAGTACTGCCTTCTACTTCTGTAAGGTTAAAAGTTACACCATAAAATCTACCTAAGATTTCGTAAAACTTTTTAGTTCCCCTAATCTTATACAGTGATATGGCGTATCTTAGAACTAACCGGCAATCAGCAGTGGGAAAACCCCTGTCCTCTTTTACCCAATTCTCTAGATTCTCCTCTGTATAGGGCTCTCCCTTAGTTAATACGCCATAAGCATAAGGGATGAACCCAAAGTATTCCCATAGATAGTTCAGGAATATAGGATTGGCTTTATCCACATCCAGACATTCCATGAAGTTATCTATATCGGGCATTACCTCAGTATCGAAATAGCCAGAACATACATCTATGAACCTTTCGAATATACCCTTGCCTTCTGAATCTTGATAAGTATCATTGGCTTTGTAGTAATGGTCAAAAAGGTTACTGAAGATGTAATCCCTGAAGAATGTCTTCGCTGGATTAAACCACTTCATTGATTGTTAAGGTTATGTTATCTGAACTGATAACTGGTATATTATAGTTATGAGGTATAAGATCTACCAGTCTGCCATTGCTTCCCATTGGTTGGGTAGTTAACTGATATACTGTACCATTTTCATAGTTTGCATTTTCAACTGGTAAGTTGATGGTCATAGTAAACTTAGATTTGTATAAGCTTACATTTATTGGTTTACCATATTGACCAGTATATAAGGCATTACCAGATACGTTCTTATTGGTGAATATTCTATAGAAAGCATTGCCATCTTCTATTACCATCTGAATATAGCAATTCTCATAGTCAGTCTCTGGAGTTGCAGTATTGAACGATATCATTTTGAAATATGTTATGTTCAATGCTGGTACAGATACTATCTCTTCGGTATTCTGAGAATTTATATTTATAGCTATTGGGTACGGCAATAAGTATAACTCGGTTATGGTAAGGAAGTCAACCATTGGTTGATTATCCATTAAAGCATATAAATCAGATTGCCTTACCGATTTGTTTATACCAGAACTCTGGTAGTTATAAACATCAAGTAAAGCTTTCTTAACTTGATTGCTTATATCTATTGACTTAAATGACTTCTTACCGGTTATAGTTGCAGATAAGTATATCTTTGCTGCATGTGTAGAATATACACTTACTCTAGTAGTCAGTACTTTTGAGGATTCCATCCTCTGCTTAACATTGTTGATAAGTTCGGTACTAGCTTCTGAACCACCATCTGGGGTAATATATACTTCTACATATTTACCGCATATATAATTACAGTAGGCTTTATCTACACCGTCTATGAGCATAGCTATTGCTTCGTAATCCTCTTTTGTAATGGCTACTCCAAGAGTCTTTATACTGAGTGGAATATGCTCCTTCAGAGTATCAAAATCCTCATAGTCAGAACCACCAGTTGCAGCTATGGTATTAGTAATTGATAAACCAGAAGTTACATCAGACATTACTTCTGGTACCTTATCAAATTGGTTAGATGGTATATTACCACTTGAACCATAAGTAAGGTAGTACTGACCTTTTATTTGAGAACCGATGGTTGGTTTTCTACCGAATTGACCATCACCGAATACCAAATACGGTTGGAGTGTACTATCCAATTCTACCTTATACACCCTATCACCAGGACCAGAATAGGCAAAGGTATCCACCAAGGTCCAAGCTTCACCGTCAATGGTAAGTACCATTGATCCCTCTACATACTTCCTATCAGCTGGCAGATCACCCAAGGTTATGATTATATCATGAGAAGTATAAGTTCCCAATTCTACCTCAGCTACAGCCTCCTTCTGTGCAACAGGAACTTTATAAGTATATGTTCCCTTTTCAATGGTTACATTTCTAGTAGTTATCCAAGGTTTACCATCCTTAGAATTAAATACTGTATTCTGTGGTACATTGATATCTACTGGAAATGAGGTCCCATCCTGCATGTATACTGTAAGGTCTACAGAAGATGGTATAGCAGATTTTATATGGTAGTCCACTAGTTTGGCATGTTTATATAGAGATGAATACCTTCTACAAGTTGGTAAGAAAGCTTCTCTTGCCATACCATCTATATAGTAGTGTATAACTTCTGCAATACCTGCAAATATGGATAAAGTGAGTATAAATATATTACCTTCACTCATATCAGTAATCTCTGGAACCCTTTCATTAAGAGATTGAATTAATTTGGCTTTTATGTCATTGTATGACCTTTGAAAAGGGGTAAGCCATGGATTGCTAGTAGACATCTGTGGTTAAGTTGTTTAAGTTATATTGGAAGTTAAACTCTTCTACTTTCTGTGAGTTCTGTACTTTGAAATATATCAGGAGTCGTATTGACTCTTTTGTGGGTTTAAGAGCAAATACTTTTAAGGCTTTGATTCTTGGTTCCCAAGCAGCTATACCATCTTTTACAAAATTCTTAATCATCAGATTAAGTGCACTTGTATTTGGCTCTTCTAAACATTCCCAAGTCCTAGAGCCAAAGTCCTCTTGCCTAAATCTTTGACCAATTTGATATGTAAGTATTGCTGTTAAGTTTTGCTTTATTAAAGCTATATCACCATTTAGAACATACCATCCTATTTTAGGCACTCTTTTTATTTCTGTTTCTTCGGTTGTATATACCATACCAGGCACTGATTCATTAGTATATGATACTTTACAACTTATCATATTCACTGACTTAGTACCAGTAAGCACATCACCTTCATTTTCTGGTAAGAATAGTAAAACTGTTTGGTTTTTCTCTAATTTTACACAGATCACTCCTTTATTAGAATTCAATGGTATATCCCATATATAAGTATATTCACTCATTCTATATACTCTCATAGACATATGAGTGAATGTAGTTTGAGGTTCTAATTCGAATTCTATTTTAATGTATTTACAGTCTTTGTTTACAAAGAATGTCCAGCAAGAACAAGCAGTGTTATTAGAACCACTTAATGTCTTTATTGATTCATACCACCATTTATTACCATCATTCTTGATACCACCCAGTTGTAATTGTAAAGAAGTTGGAATATTAGAATATGGTAAATAACCCTCTATAGCAGCTCCACCAATAGAATTACTTTTAAGAGATTTTCTATCCCCAACTACCACATCATCGGGATAGGTAGATTTTAGGAATTCTTGATCTAAAGTATCTACCTCATCTAAAAAATTCCCATTAGCTATAATGTTCAGATCGGTAGAGTAATCCAAATCATGTGTAACTTTATATCTGACTACAGTTTCTATATATTCTGGTTTACCATCACTACCTATTGATTGTTCTAACTTTATGGGAAAATAAGGCCCACTACCAATTGTGTTGAGTTGATTATAGTTTGCCATTAGTTAGGTTGTTTAATAGTTTCACTTTCTATATCTTCCACCTTAGTCTCGGTTAATTTACTACCAGACCAAGATGCAACAACAGTCTTTAGAGCAGCCCCACCATCCTGAGGAGTTGGTGTCCATGATGTGAAAGCTTGTTTAAGATTGTTTATATCCTGCTCTATTTTGTTTAGTCTCTCTACTGTTGAGGTAGATTCTGGAATACCAACTTCTCCACCCTGCATTATAATACTATTCGCATCGACGTTTATATTACCGTCTAGAGATTTAATAATTATATCTTGCTGAATTATTGCAGTTAATACTCCAGAATCACTTTCATCCAGTATAATTTTATTGCCTTTCGGGGTTATAAATCCCAGTACATTGGACTTATTCAATTCTGGAGGCATCTCACCTATGGCCCAACCATGATATGACCATAGAGGGTGTCTTGGATCTCCGTTCTCAAATTCTACATATACTATAGAACCTTCCCTTGGTGATAACCATTTGAATCCAGATCCTGGACCCCCTTGTTGATGTTTAGGGTAAGCCCAAACTTCTACTCCTCTCAATATACTTGGTAAGTATACACATACCTTATTCTGAGAGTCTGGATCATAATTAGTTATAACAATTCCTCGATATGTAGAATAGAACCTACCTATTGCCTCTATACCCCTTTGTTGAATTAGTTCATATAAATTCATTGCTCTTTTGGGCTTATATCCCTATCTACTCTAAAATCAGTTCTAGCATCAAATATCTCCCATTTATGAGGATCTGTATCTTGACGTACAACTATTTGTGTACCAATCTTTGGTTTATCTCCAGTCCTATTATACTCCTCTTCCCATATAGATGCCCTATGCTTCCTAGCTTCTGCCTTAATTTTACTTGGTATCTTCCAAGCATCGGTAGTATAAGACTCTTTAGCTATATCATGAGATTTCTGGAATACTTCTTGCATATTAACAGAAGTAGATATCTTATTGATTATGGAGTTTCTTGACTTCTTTTCAAAAGTCACCTCAGTAAAATATCCCCCAGTATCAAAGCTATGTTCAACTTCTTTAGCATACCAATCACCAGAATATTTTTCACCAACATTCTTGATCTCAATAATCTGAGAAGACTCCATTGATGGGTTACCAACAAACTTAGCTTTGGATTTAATCTGGCTATTTACTGATTCTATTATGTCATTAGACATAAACTCTCCAAGGGTAGCAAACAATGGATCAGATACTACTCGTACACCTGGTACTTGTACTTCTAATTCCATTTCTATTAGTACCTTTGAACGATCTGAACCAGGGTAATCATAGGGATAATCTCCATACGGTCTTTCATCTGAAGATCCTTGAATGACTAAGTTTATCTCCCTGTTCTTTTTAAGAGCATTATAACCTTGTCTCCATCTATTTTGCCAATAAGCTTTACTATCCTTTGGAGCATATTGTAATGGATCTACTTGTATCAATACCTTCCTCTTTATGACAAAATAAGATACTTCATCGGGTGGAATAGGTAATTTAGGAGCATCTTCTTCATCTACCTTTATACCTTGTCTTACCTTATTATTGAAGTCTAATAAAGCTTTCTCATATTCATCTAATTTCCTCAAATAAGTTCTCCATTCTGACTCTATCTGAGAATTGTATGCTTTAACCTCTTCTTCAGTTAGTGAGGGATTTGAGGCTATTTGCTGCTTAGCATCCTCTACTGAGTTGTATACAGTACGTGTAGTTTTAACCGTATTTAATTTACGACATACAGAAGATAATGTTTCAAGAGATCCCTTTATTTTAGACATCCTGGTTACATCTCTCTGTATCAATAGTGGAGTAGCTTTATTCCACCTTACATAAGCATCCGGCTTACATGGATCATCATTTGTAGGTACACATTGAACTAAATCAGTTTCTACCGTTTTAGTATCTGGATCCACACTTGAAGCTTTACCAGCCTCTATACTTTGAACATATTTGGTTTGAACTCTGAATTCCAATAGTTCACCAGTACCACCAGCATAAGTATAAGCAAATACGGTTTTACCAGATTGCTTACCGTTATGTATCTCTATCTTATTATCCCGAGTATCCACAAAGTTTGGTCCGCCAGTCATTGACTTGGCTATACCTACTAACTGAGAGTATTTATTCAAGAATGTTGCTGACCCAACTATAACAGTTCCTTCTGCATAAGTAGCTGGTACTGGTCTTAAACTATATCTCTCAGGATTCTGGTATGGTTTAGCTAAATTACTTGGACTAAGATCAAGTATCTTTACCCCTACCAATCCATCATCTACTTCCTCAGTATTTTGTATCTTGGTATAACAAGGTAAGCAAGGCTTACTTTTCTCGTTGCTCTGTTTTGCCATCACATGGATTATTATCTCTTATTTCCAAATGTACACCAGCTTTCTCGGAATAATCAATTACTGTAGTTGGCATATTACCCACAGCTAATTCATTGAATACTTCCAAGTAATCGGTTTTATCTCCAACAAATTTAGATGGTTCAGCTTCCAAAAACATCTTTGCATCGGCAAATTCTATTGTAAACCTTACACCATCTGGAGTAAATTCTATCTGATGACTTTTTATATTCACTAGCCTTACAGGACTAGACTTAAAAGAGCTATCACTAAATATCCACCCCCACTGTATTTTCAAGGGCATTTTGAATTGCAGAGATGGATGATCTACTATATCCACAAAGTCAGTTACTATAGTAAACTTACCTTTGTCTCCTTTACCTTCAGTATACCTGTAATTAAAGTTCTCTACCTCCATACCGATTGGCAGGTCATTGAAGATATCCATTATTGGAGATCCTGCACCATCGAATATTGCAAGATATGGTGTACCATTACCATTTAAGAGAACCGGTTTGCTATCCTCCATAGTTTGGTATGATTAACTCCATATCTGCATGAAGGTCCTCAAATGGATTGAGTATATCATTGGCATCAGCAATCACTCCCCAAAATCCAGAATCACCATAGTACTTGAAGGCAATGTTCTGTATGGTTTCTCCTTCAAGTACGGTGTGTATTAGATAATCGGTAGATATAGATGATATATTTCTTTCCAATGAGATATCTCCATCTGGGAACTTTATTACATAACTATCATCATAGGGACTTGTTCCAGGAATAGTTACCATAATTATTTAGTTTTGTGTGCCTATTCTCTCTGTATCAGTATTTTCTAGAGAATCTACTTCCCCACCATCAAGAATTACTCCAGGCGTATATTGCAATTTACTAGATGGAATTATTTCTTCCCAGGTTCTATTGTTTTTAGTTACCCTTTTGAAAGTGAGAGTTTGAGTAGCACAGTTGGGTAATAATTTAAGGTCGTATGGTTGGCTAACAGTATTAGTTATCCTCTGACCAGTATCTGGATCATTATCATATCTTCTCATCATACGAGAAGCATTCTGAAAGTTAGTTAACTCGTATGGAGCTGAAGCCAATATGAAAAGGTCATCTTCAAATAATCCAGAATTTCCCCACTGTATTCTTAAGGTAGGGGGAGAAGATATATACCCATCAGCTCTTGCCCATGATTCCAATAGCCTGCATTTATTGACTACATCATCCCTGTGATCTGCATCTATTGAATACCATGATATATCAAAGGTTATGGTATCTTCTCCACCTGTATAGAAATAGAATGGATTGTTACGACCCATGGATTTAACAGCTGCCCAAGTAGCAGCGGGTTCAACCCTTAACCTATCTGGACGATTCTGTATTACTAAGCTAATTGCGGGTGATACATTTAAGTTAGCTATTACTATATCGTTCTTTATAAGTTCTGATGTTAACTTATTAGCTAAGGTATAATCAATAGATTTAGCTTTTAATATTTTATCTGGGTCTACACCTGATTTCTTAGCTTCTATGATATTTTTATACCAAGGATTTTTAGATTGAGCTGTAGAATATGAACCATTCCTAGCTATATGAGCATTAATGGCATCAGACTCTTTATTTTTTTCATCTGGCTCAGCTTTAGCCATAGGAGAAGTCTTCCTATTAATTAATATAAGAGATCTCCATACCTTATTTATTGGAGATTGAAATATTCTCCCCTGCTCAAGTTCAGCTACCTCTTGAGCCACTTTTCCAACCGGTTTTCCTATCAGTGATGCCATGATTGTTTAGTTTACTCCAGCAGCTACATTTATTTCTGAATCTCTCTCATTGAGATATTCTTCGAATACCTTTTTACCGTCTATGTTAATGATAGTGGTATTGCCTTTATTCTCTCTCTGATTAAGCTTTTCAGTATATAATCCAAGAGTCTGTACTAACCATCTCATCTCTTGAACTGTTAACTCTTGGAGATTATCCTTTCTTAAATTGTATCCATCTTTGCTAGCCCTAACTGCAGATGCAAGGTCATTGGTTGCTCTGGTATTCTCTTCATTAGAAGCCTGATTACTTTTGATAGCACTGTATATCATTGGACCAACTATAGATATACCGGTTATGGCTAATCCAATTGGGCCTCCAAATAATCCAACTAATCTAGATCCGAATCCAAGCAGTCCTCTACCAACAGAAACCAATGCACCGCGAGAAGCAGCATTAGCAGCTGCAGCTCCTGCACCAGTACCCATAAGAGTTCTTGTCATCCTACCAGCATTAGTTGTAGTTACCATAGCTGCTGGTACTGGAGTCCATCCAGAGGCTCCTCTACCGGTATTAGCATAATATCTACCATTGGCTCCCATTTTTGCTGGAATATTACCATTATAGTAATATCTTGGTAAACCAGCTTCTGCAGCAACCATAGTAGCACTTGCTCCTATACCAGCTTTACGTTGAGCAATGATGGCTCTCTCCATATTGAGGTAAGCTTGGGCAGATATAGTAGCTTGTGACCAACCTCCAATCAATAATCTAACCATTGATCTGAAGGTCACTTGAGTATCACCATTTAATATTAACCATCTAGCTCTCCAGTTAGCTATCTTATTGGTAATCCATAATACACCAGCACCTATACTTGCTAACCCAGCTATCCAAGGTCCAAATGGAGTTGCCACTAAGTCACGTACTTGGGATATTGCCCAACCTACCATATCAAGGAACCCCATAATGATAGGATTATTCTGTATAGCCTCTGCAAAGGTAGTCATAAGGTTCTCTGCAGCAGACTGAATTATATCAATCTTACCTGCAAGAGTTTCCATACGTTTTGCTACTACTCCTTCGGCAAATCCAGCAGATTGATTTTGTATCTTATCTAGAAGATCAAAGTATCCTTCGGTATCTCTCATTATGGCAACTGCAGCACGCATACCACGTACACCAAAGATACTCTTTAATACTGCATTCTGATCTACAGTTGATAAGTTCTTAGTAGCTTCATTTATTTTACCAAGAATTACACCAAAATCTTGAAGATCTCCGGTAGCATCAACAAAATCTTTTTTACTCAATCCCAGTCTAGCTAAAGCTTTAGCTCCCTTGAAATTTGGATTGGTTATGGACTGAGTTAAGTAGTCTGCCATATTTCTGATAGAAGTACCTGCCATAGAACCTTGTATACCTGCATTACCCAAGGTACCTATCATAGCAGCTACTTGAGGTAACTGTTGTCTCAGAGTTACCATGGATGCTGCGGAATATTTGATAGATTCTGCCAAATCCGTCATGGACATATTAGATGCCATAGCAGCTTTAGTAAGCTGGTCACCAACTAATGTAGCAGCTCTTTCACCTTCCAATCCGAAGGTTCTCATTATATTGGTCAGTAAGTCTGCAGTACCTCCTTTACCTCCCAATTCCATTCCTGTAGCATTGGCCATCATTGCAGCACCAGATATCATTTCTTGTATCTGATTTGCATCATTACCAGCCATTGCTAAGTATTTCATACCTGAAGCTATATCTCTTGACATGAACATGGTCTTCAAACCCAAGGTCTGGGCAGTTTCAGATAACCCAGACATCTGTTCATTGGTAGCTCCAGAGATAGCTCCCACTGAAGTCATCATATCGATGAAGTCAGCTCCAGTTGTAATTGTAGTAGCTAAGGAAGACACTATATTACTGGCTATACCACCAAACATATTTGTATATGCCTGAACAGCGGTTAAGTTAGCCTGTACAGCATTCTTAGCATCCCGATGTAAACCTCTTATAACAGAGCTGGCTTCTCTTGCTTGGTTAGAAAACCTATCTTGTAAGACAAGAGCTATACCTATCTCTAGTTGTCCTGCAGAAGGACTACCACTTGTAAAAGCCATATAGTTTCAGATTTATAGAACAAAAGAGAGATGACCCTATGTATGGGTCATCTCCTTTTTTAGTTGTTCGTAATATGCTTCGGCAGCTTCTATAAATTTCTTCCTACGCCGCCATGGGAGCTTTGCTAGAGTGTTAAAGTCAATACTAATCTTTGCTCTAACAATATATAAATATACATCTTCTAGTTCTCCCGTGGGTAGAAAAAATTATCTACTGCCATTACTGGTACCATAATACGTTGACCAGTATCTGGGTCCTCTATTTGAGTAGTTCCTGGGAATATTGGATCCATTCCTTTAACAGTGGAACGAATATCCATCATATCCTGAGAGGAAAACATTCTGAAGTTTTTAACGATCTCGTAATTTTCACCTACTTTAAGTTTAAGGTTACGAGCAATTAATTCCTGGTTCTTAGTTCTCTCGTTCATTGGTAAATTCATTACGTATGACTCACCTTCAGCACTGAGTAAATCAAAGCAAAGTTCTTTACCACTCTTAGTTGTAAATGTTATCCCCTTTGACTGTTTTGATACTGGATAAAATGGTATAGCATTCGGTTTTGCTTCCATTTCCTGCATTGTAGGAATTGTACCATAGTCAAAAAGGAACTCTTCTTTAAGATCTACTTCATAATCAATGGTTCTTACTTGACCCTCTGCTGGGCCTTCCCAGTCATACCTGAATTCAAGAGTTTTTCCCAGAGAGAATATACGAGAATTTATCATAATCGTATACCTATCAAGAGATGGCATTTTTTGAACATCATCAGCTGTGAGTAATCTTGTAGCCGTAATATCGGTATCTGTTACAATACCAGCAATAAATTTAGAGATGTTCATAAATGTTTTTGCATCTACTGGGTTTGAGAGAATATCATCATCCTCTCCATTCTGTTCCCGTATGGTTACTTCATAACCACTTGGTAGTTTAAAGGTAAGTTTCTTACCATAAAGTGTTTGATCTTCCATTGTGTTGAGTTGTTAAGTATTCTGAAAAATATAGTATTTTGTAACGAAAAAGGGAGAGCTCAGCAATGAACTCTCCCTTAGTGATTCACTATTACAGCTTCTCGCAGGTATCTACTGAGAACTCCAAATCCTCCAGAGTGTTATCCGAACTCATTCGGTCTAAGTCCTGTCCGTTTACCTTGCAAGGCCATACTCCGGTACATGTCCAGGAGTTAAGGATAGATACTCCATCCTCGGCCAGCTCATTGATGAGTACCGTTTCCTTATACTGGCTTGGAGTTAAACCCCCACCAAGCAACATATCCTGAACTGACATAAGCCAATCCCATAACCAAGTATCTGACCCAGAAGTAGTTTCCAATTTGGAAGCTGTTAAGTTTCCAACTGATACTCTACCAGCTGTTTTTACATCGTAATTTACATCACCATGTGAAACTTGTTCAATACTTACCTCTGGTATACCAACCTTCTGAAAGAGGAATGCGTTTATGGGATGTTTGACAAATACAATTTGCCATAAGAACTTCTTCCTCGGATTTTTTACTTTAGCTCCTGCCATAGTATTATTTTGTTATTTTGTTAGTTACTGTGCAGCAGATATGGATACCTCACCTGTACTCTTATTTACTGTTATATCTATGATTACATCCATCTCTATATCCTGCATTGGAACCACTTCATGATACTTCAGCTGAGCCTTGTATTTACCCTGACGAACATCGGCCTCGTTATTAACCTGAAGATCTTCATAGCTCTGTGCATCCTGATCTCCCAACCACTCATAAGAGGTAATTGCATTACGAGTCTGAAGGTCATCCAGAATATCCTTTGCTTCATAGTAAATCCTCTTCCACGTTTCAAAGGTATTAGGCTCTTCTATATAGCTCTCCAGAATAGGCCGAAGGTTCTTCTTCAGGTAAAGATTGAGACGTACTATTGAAATGAACTTTTCGGAGTCATCCACGGGATTGGAAGTGAATCCATTCCAAAGCATAGTACGCTGGCCCTGAGTACGAGTGTTCTTGATTACGAACAAGTTCATGTACCACTGAGCAAACTCGTTAAGAGTATCTATATCAGCAGGACCACCCAAGTTCTTCATCACTGGTCCAAGTGCCGAAGCAATTACACCACGGTTCATACCAGAGAAGGAATACCAAGGTCCATAAGTAGAAGCACAAGTTGCATCAAGTCCAGCTACAGAACCTAATACATCGCATTTTTGGAGAGAACCATTTTCGTTGTAGTACTTGATACCACCTCCGAAATATGCTACCTCCTTCTTAGGACCAATGGTCTGAACCATAGTCTTCAGAGCGGTTAATGTTTCATCAACCGTAGCAGGAGTACGGGTTCCGGCTGCATACTTTGGTACCTCTACATAGAGCATATTCTCGAATGTAGTATGTACATCATTAGCTACTTCAGTATATACCTCCATATAACTATCCAGATGCTGATGTATGTGAGAGAGTACTACAGAGTATGCCTCATAGTAAACCTTGCTAGCATTGTAAGCAGAGATCCACTCATCCTTACCCGGATTTGTACCAGCAGTTCCCTCGGAGCATTCCATGTATACATTAGTATCACTTACTTCATCAGCATCAACGGTTCCAGAAGTAATCTTACCGATCATAACGGTAGAATTCCAGTTGGAGAACTGACGGAGTATGGAAACTATGTCTTCCATGGTCTGTATACCAGTTGCCAGAGTTTCCATAGTTCCCTGGCCATCACCTTCTTTTCCCTGAATTGCCTCGAACGTAATGTTTGGAGCATTATCCAAGAAATTCTGTAAAGTATTTACATTGATAGAAGGAGTAGTTACACCGTCAGTAGTATTTGCAGATACCGCTGAGAAGAACAGAGTCTCATTCAGTATACTATCATAAGTTGGTATACTAGTTTTCTCATCCCTTGCACCATACTGAATGATACTTGCACGGAGTGTTGGCTCTGTGGATACATTCAATTTTAAATAGAAGGGACGATTCAAATTTACCCCAGTATTATCAAGTACCGGAGAACCTGCTTCCCGAGTACGAATAGCCATATTCATTGTAAGGCTATTCTCTGCTCCACTTGGATCAGAAATTACTATGGATATAATTGCTGAACCGCTTGGAACTGAAGTTGATGGTGCACTGAGTGCTGCAGCTGCTGGAGTTACAGCCATTGGTTTTGCCCATCCATAACTAGCTCCCTTACCAGCTACTCTAGATACTCGAACTTTTGCACCCATTTCCAGGGCTTTCATTATGTTCGATACTGAACCATCCGGAACTATCTCCGAACCAAAGATACGAATGAACTGAGATGGGCTTGAAATCAAATCACTTGGGTCTTCGAACGGACCCTTAGTAGTCATAGCTACCATGTTGACTACGCCCAACAGAGGCACACTCGATTGCACGTTCAGGTTCTTAAAGTTGAACCTTACTCTTGGAGTCTGTGGCATATTTAATTATATTAAAGTGTTATTAAGCAATTGGCCATATATTATGGTACTTTAAGTGTATAATCTGCATTTTCTAGAAGAACAGAAATATCTCTTATTGGAGTAATTACCTCTGGAGGAGTATTTTTCTCTATGAGGCAATCCTGTACTTCGAATTGATATACTTTTTCCATTAACCCGTTTTCCAGGTCTGGCATATTGTAAAAGTTAACTATCCTAAGGTATATGTTACCTGTGAATAGGAACTCGGGTTCATCGTAGGGTTTTAAGTAACCTCTTTGTGGTACTGACCAGAACATAATTTGATGCAGCAATCTCATGTGTTCTGATGATAAAGCACACAACCTTATGTTCATATATTGTGATAGGGATTCATAAGGTACTTCGGTTGCAGTATAACCTATACCCTCTTCTTTCTGTATTATTTGTCTTGGTAGTCCTACATCACCAGGATAAAATCCTTCTGAATCAACTACTATTCTCGGGGTTTCTTTTATACCTCGGGAATGATTATTGCCTACTCCAAAGATACCTATATAGAAACCCTTATCATCTATTATCTTTTTAAGATCTTCCTTAAACCTTTCAGCATTTTCTGCACTTGTTGGAAGATAGTCTTCTGGGTTTATAGTGTAGCCCAATTCAATGGCCATATTCAATAGAGCCATGTATATGGACCTCTCTATAATTTCCTGAGAATTTACCATTTTACTTGATTGGGTCTTACACCATATTTTTGAAGTTCTCTACGTATCTCTGTTAGTATAAGTTGTTTTAACCTATTCTTACCACCAACAGCTTTAAGAGACGGTGACCACACTGGTCTTGATGGAATCCTACCATCGTTGGATCCAAATTCTAATATTCTGGCTAACTGATTTAATGTTAAACCTTTCTGAGATGATCTTCTTGTTCCAATTGGTAATCCTATCAGAACTCTAGATTTATACCTATATAACCCAACTGACCTTGAATAAAGGCCAGTCAGGTTATAAATAGGATGTTGTCCCCACCTTTGGATAGTAGCTGGGGATAGCGGTTGCCATGTTACTCCACCACCAACAGGTGGTATACCCAAAGTTAATGACTTCTTTACTATTGCAAGTAGGTTTCTTGAGAACTTATCAACGGCTCTATCATACCCTATTTGCATACTTTGACCAAGGTTACTTACTAAAGCTTCAACAGTTTGCCATTCACCGTTTAACTTTACTTGAAGAACCAGGTCAGATATTTTAGGTAGAGTGATATTAACCGTTCTTGCCATTGTTAAAAATGTTTATCGTAAAAGTCCTTTAACTTTGAGTAAACAGTTCTAATTACACCGTCCTTATGATAATGGTACTCTCCAGCATAACCGTCTATTCCACCAAGTTTGTTTGCCCATTTCTCTGTCCAGAATTCGTAGTAATTATTCTTTCTATTATGGAATAGGCAATGAATACCACTACATAATCCAACTATGGGTAAATATAATGGCCCAAGTATTCTGGACTGTATGCAATGACCAAACTCGTGATCATAAGCAGGTTCTTTTAATCCTGACCTTTCTGAAAGAAAGATGTAGTTTCCCAAACTTACACCGCCATTCATTGTAGGAGCTACATAGAAAGCAGTGCTTCTTTGTTTAAGAATCCTTTTCTCTCCTTTCAGAATTATTCTATAAATAAGTCCGGCCAGGTTTTGGGGTAGTTGCCAAATATACAAAAGGATATGCACCAGAGTATGCAAGAACTTACCAAACTTAGTTTTATGTTGATGTTCTTTTAAGATACTGGACATTGCCTATTCTTTCTTAATGGCTGCCTTTATTTTGAGATAATGAGCAAAATATCCGGCAATGAAATACACTATCGGATATAAAATGAGCAAGAATGCTACCAGTCCGTTGTCCAGCCATCTCCAAATACAAGAGAAGATTATTACTGAGGCTATTAGCAATGCTACATACAGCCATCCAAGTTTTGATATTTTCATAAGGCTTTTGTTTTAGAAAATGTATACTCCTCCATCGTAGAAGTTAAATAACTCTGACCTATTCACTAACCCAGTAATAACTAAGTAATATACATTGTTATCACTATTAGGTACGTTAGTAAACTCTGTAGAAGAACCAACTCTTACATCTCCATCTTCATAAGTCACACTCTTTAATAATTGGGTTCTTGCCTTATTATAAATGGATATCGTAGTTTCTGTACCGGGTGAACGGGGAGAAATACCTACAGTAAAATTAATGTCAACTTTTGATGGAGTTGGGGGTACTACACCAGCACTGGTTACATACTTTAAATACATAACCACTTTTTTGTTAGTATCCATACCAACTAGGGTCTCACCAATATTATCCTCTGTATCGGATTTAAATGTTATCTCACCAATCTTACCGTTATATTTCTCGTAGAACTCTACTACTGCATTACAATCTTCGAAAGTACCTTTTGTACTGGGTCCTAAATCTACCACCAAGTCATAAGGATATGGTTCACCTTTCTTTAATTCCATACCTATGAAACTTGTTGTGTATAAATCCTCCAAACTCAATCCCCAAGCTGGATCTTGAATGCTGCCAGTTGGGAAGGTATTAGCTATGGATTTAGAAGTTAGTACACCATCAAGTAAATTTATCCTATAAATTAAAGTATCACCAAAGTTAACCTTGGTAGTACCACTTATAGTGTTAGTACCATAGTGATCTTTATCTATATTTAATCCTCCTAAGAAAGTATCCGTAGCAGTACCGTACTTTCTTAAGTAAACTCTGATGTTTAATACCCAGTTATTTTCTGACTTAACAGATATCATAGGAGTTATATTCCCCTCTGATGATAACCTGCTAGTAATTACATAAGGATCATTACTAAATGGTACATTTACAGTTCTTGAAGTTAATGGGTTTTCTGGGTTACCTTGTACTATGGATAATCCCATACCAGAACTATTCTCAAACTGATATGTCAGAGTTTTTGGCACTGTTTTACTTGTACCATTCTGTGAAGCAAAAAAAGCAGTAAGCATCCTACTTATAGTTTGTCACGTTTACAAATGCTCTAAAGGTTATATTAGTAGTCGACGACGTTGTAGGCACAAAGTGAATAGTATATACCTTTCTACCAGATGTAGCAGTAAATCCATCAACACCATCTGCTTTATATACTATACCTACTTGATCCTCAAACTGTACGGTAACTCCATACGGGACATCTATTACAGCATCCCTGAACGGGCCGGCCTTCACTTGTGCAGTCAGCAGGTCGGGAACCTTTATTTTCAGTGTCCCAGAGGTTAAGTTAGTCGTAAGGTTTTCTCCCGGGATAACAGTTCTGTAACCCGAGGGGAACATCGTCAGCACAGCATCGTTCGGCTTGACGTATGACTTCGTAGCGAAATTAGAGATACCAGCCAAATCAAGCATACCTGTTTCACTACCATCACTCTCTATACTGTTTATTATCTCTTGATCGGACGAGTGGTTACCCACCCACTCCATGACGTAACTCTGGTCAATAAGGTAGGTGTGTATCGTGGAGCCTCCGCTGAACAGGAACACCGAGTAGTCCGACGACGAATCATTCGCTATGATCGCTATTTTACCACCAGCGCACACAACGCGGAATCCTAAGTTCAGACCGTCAGAGGTACTTCTAACACCAATTCGGTATAGAAGTCCATTAACTAATTCCTGTAAATTATTAGCTGCAGTTGGATCCCACGTACTTGAGGTATTTTCATCGAATAAAGTTGGTGCAGCTACTAAAACCTCTTCAGCTTTTATATCACTACTAGACCCACTACCTTTTAATTCCCATATAGTCAACCAAACACTAGTAGAATTCTTTATAGTAACATATACATCTGAATCATTTTTAGATATAAATGTATTCCATCGATCTCCTGTTGCAGCATAGCATTTTATGGCATAATTTGCTGGATATGAGGAAGTACCAGGGCCTAAAAACTCTACAAATATGGTTTTATTACTTGTACTATCATACCATAATACACCAAACGGATGTAAAGCTGTTAAATTACCAACACAAATAAATCTAAATCTGTTACTAGAACCAGTACCAGATCTCATACCAGCAAAAGCCTGAGCTTTCAATAACAGAGTTCTTAAATTATCTGTACCAGAATATGGTGATGGATTAGACAGAGGTTCATTTATAGTACCTGAACCACTACTACCATCATTAGCATTAGTATTTAAGAATTTATTTATGGAGATTGATATTCTATTTTTTAGAGTAGACATAATAGTTTTATCATCAATCCCCATAAAACTAGTCCAAGTAGTATTTTTGAAAGATTCTATATCATAATCTATAGAACTACCAATTAATACTACTGCGGCTACTTTATCTGCTGATGGGTTCTTTATTGCAAATCCTATATATTGATTTACTGTTAAAGTTGCTAATGAACTTATCGGGGTAAATATCCTTATTCTATTTGAAGCTATAGCAGAAACCAAATATTTTAACACTTTAAGAGTAGAACTAGTTTCTAACATTCCAGTAGAACTAGTGGGTATCGGTATATCACTACTAAGATTTATTAAAGTAAATAACCTAGCTATATCTATTGAAGTACCGTATTGAGTATCTGATACCTGCAATTTCTCATTGCCATCAAGGATATTTTTCTCCTTGAGAGAATTTATATCTACGAACTTTGCCATATTTGATTGTTTTTAGTATCTCTCCAACCAGCTTTAACTTCTGAAGTACCGAACGTAGCAACTGTGTTATTAAACATAGCTACTACTAAACTGTCTGTTTTTTGGATTACTGTTAAATAAGCTTCGGCTTGTAATGCAGTTACTACATTTGAAGTTGTAGTTCTAAATACTATAGTTTTCCTCCTTTCTACTCCGGTTTGATTAATATCAGAAATTATGAGTGA
>UMBP01059412.1_pt1 | contig 20842 bp, 17 predicted proteins | sample 1963991 | NCBI WGS metagenome assembly UMBP01 (sample SAMEA4835944, study PRJEB28245) | human gut metagenome | biome: gut microbiome; material: fecal sample | place: Denmark | collected 2008
TAATGGAAATGAGGTCTAATGATTGTGTTTTGTTCTTTATCTAATTGTTTTTTGATATCATGAAAAAAGTATTCGTTGTATTCTTGTTTATTTTTTCAACCGTTTCCACTTTTGCGCAAAGTGAAGGCGAGAGTGTTAAGCCAATAGGGGGAATTACTTTATATCGAAATGTTTCATTGGCGGCAATAGAACAGAACAATTATTTAGATGTGATTGTTAAATTTAAGGCAGCAGAACTTGGTGATTATTTTACCAATGGAGTCAAAGTAGTTGTTGTGGATAATAATACGGGTAAAAAGATTTATAGGAAGCGATTTTCTAAGTCTTATCTTTATGTGTTTTCTGATGGTACAATAGAAGTTGGTAAAGGGAATGCTCTTACCCAAATTATATTATTTAAATATAAGGATGGAAGTGGTTGGGGGATGATATTAAAGGAAAGAGGCATTTATTAGTTTCGTGGAAATATTATATATTTAGTCTTTCTATCTTATGTTAAAGCGTCCGGTTTACCTCTGGCGCTTTTTTTATATTTATAGAGGTGAAATTATTGGTAAACGAAATTTTTTGTTGAAAAAATAGTACTATGTATTGCATGGTAATTACTTTTACATTATATTTGTGGTGTGATAGAACTGTAAAGAATATACAACTCATTTATTAATGATAGATATTGACCATGAAAGAGACTATTAGCGTAAATTTGGCTTCCCAGGCATTTACTTTCGACAAGGATGCTTACCGTCGGTTGAAGGAGTACCTGGATGCGATCCGTCGGCGGTTGCCGGCCGGTGATCCGGAAATTCTCAACGACGTGGAGGCCCGTCTGGCCGAGATTTTCCGGTCCAGGATTTCATCGCCGATGATGGTCGTTACCCTTCAGATGGTGCAGGGTGCAATGGCTCAAATGGGCGATCCATCGGAGTTCGGCGAGCTGCCGACCGGGGAGAAGCGAGACGAGGCGTCCGTGGATGCGGAGAGTGCCTCGTGCGTCAGTTCCCGGCACTTGTACCGCTCGCGGACGAATCGTTCGATCGCAGGCGTGTGCGGAGGAATTGCTGAATTCTTCGGGATCGATCCGACGATCCTGCGCCTTATCACGCTGTTCCTGATTCTTTTCGGCGGTCTGTCGCTGTGGGTTTACATCATCCTGTGGATCGTGATTCCGTCGGAACCTTTGAATTGTATCTCTTCGAAATCTAAGAATCTGTTTTGAATTTTATAAATGAGTTGAACATTCGCTGTGAGAAAGTGTTTCGGCTTCTTTGAGCCTCTTTTCGGTATCTTCTTTTTTGCAGGTTTTGAAAATAGCCCGCTATTTACGGCAACCTCCCAAAAAGAATCTGCTCGAAAACAGTTCTCAAATAATCTCGAATAAAATTCGAACAGCTTCTAAAAATAGAAACCTATGAAAGCGGAAAGAAATCATGCGAGATTGTACCGTTCGTCGGACGATGTAGTCATTGCCGGTGTGTGCGCCGGAGTAGCCGATTATTTGGGACTCCCGTCGGGAAAGGTGCGGCTGGCGACGCTGCTCCTGGTGCTGGTCGGCGGTTTGTCGATTTGGGTCTATATCCTGTTGTGGATCGTCGTGCCCAAAGGTCCCAAACGGCTCGAAGGGAATTCCCGGTAGGCTGAGTCCGGCCCGGGACTGCCCGGGGAGAGGTTTGCGTATTTCCGATATGCGGATCGGACCCGGTTATTGAAATATGAAATAAGAAATTCGATGTATAAACAACGATGATATGGTTGAGGATAACGTAAAGGCGCAGATGCGCAAGGGTATTCTGGATTATTGTATCCTGGCGATCCTCTCGCAGGGGGATTCTTATGCCCCGAAGATCATCGCCGAACTCAAGGAGGCGGAGATGATCGTGGTCGAAGGGACGCTGTATCCGATTCTGACACGGCAGAAGAATGCGGGCCTGCTCACTTACCGGTGGGAAGAGTCCCCGCAGGGACCGCCCCGCAAGTACTATTCGCTCACGGACAAGGGCCGGGAGTACCTGGCTTCGCTGGATGAAGCGTGGGAGGAACTGGTAGGACAAATTCAAATGATTCGCCACCGGGAAAACGACCCGGCATAACCGATTGATTAATTAAAAAACTGAAAACGATGAAAAAATTGATGATGGCCCTGTTGGCAATGATGGCCGTTCTGTTCGGTACGACAGCGTGCGGAGACAGTATCTTCGGTCAAACCCGGATCAAGGGAAGCGGAAATCTGATAACCCGCACCGTAGCGGTCGGGAACTTTCATACGGTCGATGCTTCACGTGGAGTGAAGGTCGTTATCTCCGACGAGCCCGGTGAAGTGGAGATATGTGCGGACGACAATCTGATCGAGTATGTGCGGGTAGGAGTCGATGATGGCGAATTGAAGGTTACGGTCGCGCCTCGAATTCATGCGGTTCCTTCGGAGCAAATCCTGGTGCGTGTGCCCCATAACGGCAATATTCGGAAGCTGGAGGCTTCTTCTGCGGCGAAGATTGTGTCCAAGGTGCAGTTGACAGGTCGGATGCTGGATATCGAAGCTTCGAGTGCGGCCAAGATCCGTGTGGATGCACAGGTCGAAACGTGTGAAATCGACGCTTCGAGCAGCGCTAAAGTCGTGGCGCAGATCGATGCAGATCGTCTGGAGGCGGACGCCTCGAGCGCATCGTCGATCGTATTGCAGGGAGCGGTGCAAAAAGCGGCTTTCGAAGCCTCTTCCGCTGCGTCGATCGATGCCCGGAAGTTGATCGTGCATTTCTGCGAGGCAAAGGCGTCGAGTGCCGCCGATATTCGGGTCTATTGCGAGCAGGCTTTGCAATCCCGAACGTCGAGCGCCGGAAGCGTTTCCTATGCCGGACCGTGCAGTGTAAGCTCTGCCAATACGAGCGGAGGTTCTACTCGCGGGGTGGCGAATAACGAACTCAAATAGACCGATTGCGATGAAAGAGGTTAAGAAATGCAGTATTTCGGGGATCGCCTTCACGATGGAGGCCGATGCCTTCCAGGTACTTTCGCGTTACCTGGAGAGTTTGAACGATACGTATAGAAATACCGACGGCGGAAAGGAGATCGTCGAGGATATCGAAGCACGTATCGCCGAGCTGATCCTTTCGCACCAGGATAACTCCAAAGTGGTCGAACTCTCGTTGGTCGAGGAAATCATCGCCCAAATGGGATCTGCCGAAGCCATTCGGGATCAGGAGGGCCGCGAAGCTCCGAAGGGCGAGGGCCGTATTCCGCGTCGGCTGTACCGGGATATGGACCAGGCACGTTTGGGCGGCGTCTGCTCGGGTATCGCTAAATATTTCGCTACCAGTCCCACTTGGATACGCCTGTTGATGTTTTTGCCGATCATTCTGTTGCTGCTGTTGGGATGGATTCCGATTTTCTGGTGGCTCGTGCCGCTGATGAGCAACTTGTTCGGCGTATTTATTATTTGTTATCTGATTATGTGGTTCGCCGTGCCGGCGGCTCGTACCGCGCGTCAGAAGCTCGAACAAAACGGACAGCGGATTACCGTGCAGTCCATCGAGGAGGCTTCGGCGGCGAATCACGATGTCGATGCCGATGCCAAACCGGTCGTTGCCAAGGCCGTTTATGCCTTGGGGCAGGTCGTCCTGATCGTATTGAAACTCCTGGCCGGCTTGCTGGTATTCGGCTTGATTATGGGGGCTTGTGTGCTAATTATCGGTCTGTTTGCTGTCGGAATGGCCGGTGCGGAGTTCATGCATCTCGATGTGGGTATCTGGACGGCTTCGTTCGGAATCATGGCTGCGCTGGTGCCGACACTGTTGTTGATTTATGTGCTGATGTGTCTGATAGCTTCCCGTAAACCCGGTCGCAAGGCCGTGCTGACGACTTTTCTGATTTGGGTGCTGATTATCGTCGGTTTGGGTGTTTCGGCTGTTCGGGAGAGTGCGAGGGGCTACGAATGGTACGAGATAAGAAAGGAGAGTTATGATCCGGATATGGAATTACCGGCTTTGCCGGACCCCGGATCTGCCGATAACTCTTTGTTAAGAGTGGATACGCCCGAAGGCATGGTTGATTTGAGTGCCGGGGAAGGCCGGGTGAAAATCGCGGTGGAGGATAAGGAGGACGGTGAGAAGGTCGATATTCATGTCGGCTCGAAAGGTGTGAAGATTACTGCGACGGAGCCTGCGGCCGAATGCGATGATTTTGATTGATTTCGAATAAAAGCGTTGATCGAAATAAAAAGTTTTTTCAGGTCGGAGCCGGATCTTTTTCCTGTGGGAAAAGTCCGGCTTCGGTTTTTGTGGCGGACCGAAGGAGCACGCCGCAAGGCGTATTGCACGGAAGTTGTGTGGCTGAAGAAACGGGCGTTCGGAATTTCCCGGCTCCGGTGGAGCGGGGCTGCCGCGTGCACCGGTCGTTTCCGTCGGCGTAAAGTTGCGGGGAACGGTTGTTTTTACTATATTTGACATCGTCCGATATACCCACGCTCGGCCGAGCTAAAATAAATTTTGCTCGGCATTCGACTTATTCGTATATTTGGCTTGCCCCGAATATACTCCCGCTCGACAAAACCGAATAAAATTCGCTTTTGTTCTCGACTTATTCGTATATTTGAACGTTTTTTCAGTAAAAAGAAAAAGTATGGCTGCAATTAAGTGTATCGGAGTGCTTACTTCGGGCGGCGATGCCCCCGGAATGAATGCTGCGATCCGTGCCGTGACGCGTACGGCGATTTACAACGGATACTCCGTAAAAGGTATCATGCGCGGATACAAGGGATTGGTGGATAATGAAATCGTCGATCTGCAATCGGATTCCGTAAGCAACATTATCCAGCAGGGCGGTACGATGTTGAAGACGGCTCGCAGCCAGGAGTTTATGACACCCGAAGGGCGCCGCCGGGCCTATGAGAACATGAAACGCAACGGTATCGATGCGCTGGTGGTGATCGGCGGGGACGGTTCGCTGAAGGGTGCCTGTATTTTCGCCCAGGAGTTCGATGTGCCGATCGTCGGCCTGCCGGGTACGATCGATAACGACCTGGGCGGTACGGACGCTACGATCGGCTACGATACGGCGCTCAATACGATTGTCGAGGCGGTGGACAAACTGCGTGACACGGCTTCCAGCCATGAACGCCTCTTCTTCGTCGAGGTTATGGGACATACGGCCGGCTATCTGGCGTTGAACGGGGCGATCGCTTCGGGAGCCGAAGCCGCGATCATTCCCGAGATGGACACGGAGGTCGATCAACTGGGCGAGCTCATCAACCAGGGATTCCGCAAAAGTAAAAATTCGGCGATCGTGCTGGTGGCCGAGAATCCCGCTACGGGCGGTGCCATGGGGCTTGCCGAACGCGTGAAGCAGGAGTTTCCGCAGTACGATGCCCGGGTAACCATTCTGGGACATATCCAGCGGGGCGGGTCGCCGTCGGCAATCGACCGTATCATGGCTTCGCGTATGGGCGAAGCCTCCATCGAAGCGCTCATGGAGGGGCAGCGCAACGTGATGATCGGTCTGAGCAACGGGCAGATCGTCTATGTCCCCTTCTCGCGTGCCGTCAGCCACGACCGGACTATCGACCGTGGAGCGGTGGATCTGGTGCGCATCCTCTCTATCTGACATTATTTTCGAACAATACTGACTTCATGAAACGCGTAATAGGAATAGGAAACGCTCTGACAGACATGTTGGTCAATCTGAAGACCGACAAAGTACTCGATACGTTCAATTTGCCGAAAGGTTCGATGAGCCTGGTGGATGCGGCCTTGCAGACCGAGATTTCGAAATCGGTCGCCGGTCTGCCTTACTCGCTCTCGCTCGGCGGATCGGCCGGGAATACGATCCGGGCGATGGCCCGGTTGGGTTGCGACGTGGGCTTTATCGGCAAGGTGGGAACCGACAAGACGGGAGATTTCTTTATTCAGGCTCTTGAGAACCTGGGTATAGAACCCTTTATTTTCCGGGGGAAGGAGCGCTCGGGAAGGTGTGTGTCGCTTATTTCTCCCGATGGGGAACGGACGATGGTGACGTTCCTGGGGGCTGCGCTGGAGTTGAGTGCGGCAGAGGTTACGCCTGCTATTTTCGAAGGTTACGACTGTCTCTATATCGAAGGTTATCTGGTGCAGGATCACGAGTTGATTGCCGGTGCGGTCCGCACGGCCAAAGCCTGCGGTCTGAAGGTGGCGATCGACCTGGCGAGTTTCAATGTCGTGGAGGCTAACCTGGAATTTCTGCGCTCGCTCATTCAGGATTACGTCGATATCGTTTTTGCCAACGAGGACGAAGCGAAAGCCTTCACCGGCGAGGGCGAGCCGCTCAATGCCTTGCAGATGCTTTCGGAGCTGTGCGAACTGGCCGTCGTGAAGGTCGGTATCAAGGGGGCTTTGATCAAGCGGGGCAGCGAAGTGGTCCACGTGGGGATCATGGCCGCAGCCAAGCGGGTCGATACGACGGGTGCGGGCGATCTGTATGCCGCCGGATTCCTCTCCGGGTTATGCGAGGGGCTGACGCTGCGTCAGTGCGGTACGATCGGTGCCATCGTCGCCGGGAAGGTGATCGAAGTGGTCGGAACGACTTTCAGCGAGGAGGCGTGGCAGCACGCGTTCCAGCTGGTCGAGAAGGTACGGTCGGAGAAATACCTGTTCTAAAGGGAAACTCTTATCGGCGTGCCGACTGTTTTTGTTATTGCATTACGGTAGTTGTTTGTGCCACTTTTAAGAGAGTAGAATTATGAAAGCAAAACGAATGTTGGCTTGGACTCTGGTCGCTGTTTTATCGGCGATGCTCGTCACCTCGTGTGCCTCCCGTCGCCCTCGTCACCCGAATCCGCCTTCGGTGCACCATTTTCATGAACGGCCGCATCCGCCTCACAAAAAAGCTCCGAAGCCCCATAAACATCCCCGACCGGGGCATAAGCCCGGCACGCCTCCGCCGCATGGGAAACATAAATAAAGATGTTCCTCCGCCGGACACTCGTCCGAACTATGGTCTGGGGTTCCGCCGCCTGTTTCACTGGAATAGCGGATACGTATGTACGGCTCTGTGCGGCAAGTCCTGCATCCGGAGAACATATTTGTACAGCAAAATTTTCTGATACCGGTTTGCAGCGATGCAGCCGGTATTTTCACTGGCAGATCCCCAAGCCTGCGTCTTACGGTTTTCGACCCGATATTCCCCGTGTGATTTGCCTCCGCATCAGGAGCAGATAGCGGGCTTTGGGGACGGAGAACCGCAACAGGAAGCCGAGAGCCAACAGGAGTGTCGCACCCCACTTGACGGCTTCGCCCGATAACAGACGCACGGTTTGCCCCCTCATTCCGGCCCGCAGGCGTTGGGTGCGTCCGACCTGGTAACATAATGATTCGAAGTATTCCCGGGAGATCTTTCGCGGCGGAATGATATGCCACATAATTGCTGTCGGAACATAGTAACAACGTTCTCCGGCGTCTGCCAACCGCTGAAAAAGATCGCTCTCTTCGCCTCCGATCAGTTGCTCTCCGGTCCGCCCCAGCGAAGGGTCGAAGGCGCCGTATCGTTGGACCGTCGAACGCCGCAGTGCCATGTTGCCGCCGCCGGGAATACGTCCTTTCGGAAAAGGGCGGATCTTTCGCCCCAGGTCGATCGGATTGGCTATCGGACGTTCGGTATAACTCGACATCCAGGCCGGGCATCCCGCAGGATATTCGGGTATGATAGGGCCTCCGGCCGATGCAGCGTCGGGGTAGGCGTCGAAGAGGGCGACGTACGAAGAGATGAACTGTTCGTTGATGCGTTCGTCGTCGTCAATGATGGCGATGTATTCGCCCCGGCTTTCGTCGATACCCCGGTTGCGGGCATGGGAGAGCCCCTGCCGGGTTTCGGTTACGATCCGAAGGTTGATTGCGGGATGTTCTGTTGCGAACGCTTCGAACCGGGCCAGCGTGTCATCCTGCGAATTGTTGTTCACGACGATACACTCCCACTCTGCGGCCGGGAAATCCTGCCGCACGACCGACCGGAGCGCTTCGACGAGCGCTGCGGAGCGGTTGTAAGTGGCGATGATGAGCGATAATCGGATCATAGGGCAAAGATAGTGAAAGCCGAGAGAAAACGGGAACTTGTTCCCAATTTTCCGAGGCGCATCCTATTTAAGACTATGTCAAAGATAGTGAAAGCCGAGCGCAGCCCCAAATTTATTTAAGTTCCTTTTCCTCCTCCTTGCGGGGCAGTGTACGCAAGCGTTCACTGCTCCCGTTTCGAGCGTCGTTTGAGCTTTGCCGAGTTTTCTTATCTGGGCCGACGGTTATGGTCCGATATACTTTCCCGGATGAAAAATCCCCCTGCAGTTCGGGCAGGGGTATTCGGTCTGTCGGAATCGGTTTATTTCCGAATGACCAGGTATTTCGATATGCTCCAGAATTTTGCGGGATCGGTGATTTCGAGCGTTACCAGTTTGTCTTCGCCCGGTGTGAGCGTGTAACTCTCTTTGGGGTGCGAGGTGAGCAGCTTGGGCTTTTTGCTGCCCGTTTCGATTCGGGTCAGATTCCGCAGGTCGGCCGATGTGAATGCCGATTTGTCGAAGTCGCCATCCATGATGCTCTTGGTTTTGAAGAGTCCGTTGCCTTCGACGATGCGAGCCTCCTTGAGCTGCTTCATATCGGCGATGCAGAACCAGACGACATTGAGCTGACTATCCTGTTCCTCGATCGTAGTTTTTTGGCTGGCAGTGACTTCGTTCAATCCGGCGATGTCCTTGTTGAGCTCCTCGACCGTACCGGCGAGCTCCTCGATCTCGATGTTTTTTTGGGACAGCTCGGTCTGAAGCGATTCGATCTGTGCGACTTTCCGGGTCATTTCTTCCTGCAGACGTTTGATCGTCCCGGCCAGCGAAGCGTTCTTGCGGCCGCTTTGTGCGAATTGTGCTTCGAGTTCGGCGATTCGCTCCTTGTTTTGGAGCAGGATACCCTTGATTTGGTTGATCTGCGATACCATCTGTTGTTTTTTGTCCAGCGGCTTGTTTTCGATGTCGCTTATTTGAGTCATCACGCGGTCTTCGACTTCGCGGATCGACTGAAATCCGGTTTCGATCTCATTGAGGATTTCCAGCGTTTGATCGTACTTTTGCTCGACGGTGAGCAGCGAGTCCCGTTGGGCGAGCAGGGTCTGGTATTTTCCCGATTTTTCGACGCATGACACTGCGGTCAGCGCTACGGCTGCGAGAGCCAGAATAAGTCTGAATGTCTTCATTGGTATTGGAATTTGGTTTTTGCAATTAGAAATATCCAATCGTGTGCCATTGTATTCAAAATGTTGATTGATAATTTGTTGTTGCGATATTCGTGCGGTCGATGACTGTGGAATCGTGCCCCAAATGTGTGGAAGTTGTGTGGAAACGGGCAGTTTTCGGACTGTGTATCGCGGTGCAGTCGGATTTCCGATAAGCGGAGGCGGAAGTTTCGGATAAATTGCAAAGCCCCGGCCTATGAAAAGCCGGGACTTCGTTCGATGTTTACGATTCGGGGATTATTTCAGGACTTTCAACAGTTCGGGCAGCAGGCAGGAAATCGTATTCTCGTTCTGTGCCGTGTAGAAGTTGCCGTCGATGACGGCTTTTTCGTCCGTTCCGATACAGCTTTTGACGACCGGTTTGAGGAACGGATGCAGGGCCACCCGTCTGCCCTGTGCGATGCCGAGGTTGTCGAAGAGCAGTGCTGCGGCGCAATGCCCTGCGATCGTTTTTCCCTGGTCCGCAAAATTTTTGATGACGCTCAACATATCCACGTTGTAGGGTTTGTCTGCGTTTTCCGCGAATTTGGGCATGGCGTCGCCGCAGGCGAATACGAGGGCGTCGTATTCGTGTTCATGGCCTTTGAGTGAGGCGATTATATCGTCCGTCTGGAGGCGAAGCCCCGAGTTGGTTTTTACATTCGTGGTATCCGCTACCGCGAATGTCCTGAAGGGAATGCCGTTCTCGAAGAAGGTTTCCAAATACTGAAACAAGCCCGATCCGTTGACGGGGTTTACGACCAATACAGCTACTTTCTTTGCCATAATTTTTGAGTTTTTTATAGTTATTAATGATATGTTAGTTACTTTTGTAGTGCAAACATAAAATAAGTAATCGGGTTCTGCAAGAGGTGATTTTTTGGTAAGCGAGTTACAAAAAGGTAACCGATGTTGAACGACAACGAGATAAAACCGCAAAATAATGAAAACTTTTTTACACGAGGGAATTTGCCCGATTCGGGATATCTTGAGCCGCCTCGGTGACAAGTGGTCGCTGCTGGTGCTGACGACGTTGTATTCGAACGGGACGATGCGTTTCAACGACATTCAACGTTCGCTCGGGGATATTTCGCAGCGGATGCTGACCGTCACCCTGCGTTCGCTCGAAGCGGACGGGCTGGTCCACAGAGAGGTCTATCCCGAAGTGCCGCCCCGTGTCGAGTATCGTTTGACCGATTCCGGGGGCGATCTGATGCCGTATCTGAACAGTCTGGTGGAGTGGGCGTTGAAGAACACGCCGGCCATTTTGGAACGGCGTGCGCAGGCGGTGCGGGCGAAGTGATTTGCCGGAGGTATAAAACAAGTGTTTGCAGCGGGCTCGGATGCCGTGCTGCAAACACTTGTTTATCGGTAGGGGAGGCTTTTCCTACAAGCTGTCTCCGAAATCCTTGCGGAATTTCTCCATCAGGCGTGCCGGCCAGTCGGTGGTCGGTTCCAGACCGCCCATGAAGAAACGGAGCACGGGCGGCTCGTAGGTGAAGCGCAGACCGCCGATCAGGTGACGGTTCTCGTAGAGCCACTCCAGACGGTCGATGACGTATTTGATCTGGGAAAGCGTGAATACGCGGCGCGGGCAGGCGAGGCGTACCAGCTCGACGTCGGCCAGGATCTCTTTGCCGTTCTCGTCGCGGACGCTCGATACCGTACCGCGCTCCATACCGCGTACGCCCGAGCAGAGGTAGAGGGCTGCGGCCAGTGCTCCGGCGGGGTACTCCTCCTGCGGGATATGCTCGCAGAATTTCATGGCGTCCAGGTGTCCGCCCAGGACGCCGGCCGGAGTCACGACGGGAATGCCTTTCGGATCGAGCGTGTTCACCAGGTAGCGGATGGTGTCGATACTCTGGCAGATGACGGTTTCGTCCTGTGTTTCGTAGAGGCCTACGGCCATCGCTTCGATTTCACGAACCGAAATACCGCCGTAGGTAAGGAAGCCTTCGAACAGAGGAATCATAGCTTCCATTTTATTGTAAAGTTCCCTGCGGTTGGTGCAGATGCCGCCGCCGCGCGAGGAGCTGAGTTTGCGGGCCGAGAAGTAAACCAGATCGGCCAGTCCGGTCATTGCCTTGATGATGTCGGCCATCGAATTCTCTTTCCAGTGCTCTTCGCGTTGCTGGATCAGGTAAGCGTTTTCACCCAACAGACTGGCGTCGAGTACCAGCATCAGGTTGTATTTGTCCGCGATGCGGCGCACGTCCATCAGGTTGGACATCGAGAAGGGCTGGCCGCCGATCAGGTTGGTCGAGGCTTCCATGCGGATGAACGGAATGTTCTCCACGCCTGTTTCGGTGATGAATTTTTCAAGTTTTTCAATGTCCATATTGCCCTTGAAGGGGTTGTCGGAGTGCAGTTCGAGACCTGCGTCGGAGATCAGCTCCACGATTTTACCGCCGTTCTCCTGGATGTGAGCCAGAGTCGTGGTGAAGTGGTAGTTTCATGGGTACCGTCTGACCGGGCTTGATGAAAGTACGCGCAATGATGTTCTCCGCAGCGCGTCCTTGGTGGACAGGCAACAGGTATTTCTTACCCAGTACGTCTTCCACAGCTTTCTGCAAACGCACGAAAGACTGCGAACCCGCATAGGCGTCGTCGGCGCGGAGCATCGCCGCGAGCTGGTTGTCGCTCATGGCATTGGTACCGCTGTCGGTTAACATGTCGAGGAAAACATCGGTCGTCTGTAAACGGAAGGTGTTGAAGCCGCCCTCTTTCAGGGCATCGAGACGACGTTCGATAGGAACGAGATGCAATTTTTGTACTACGCGCACTTTGTGCAATTCCAAAGGCAGATCTTCGCCTCTGAAAAACTTGACATTTTTCATTCTTTAATATAAGTTAGAAATTAAGGGTCTGAATACAGGCAATAATAATAACCGTCGTCCATAGCGGGTAGGGTAATTATGTTTTATATAATTCAGTTGTTTTTGAGGCGTGCGGCTATTGTTCCCGTCGCACGGTCCGGTTAAAAACAAATAAAGTATCCCGCAGGATACTTTATCGCAGTAGGCTGTCGGAAAATTTTCGGTCGAAAACCGAATTCCGTTCCATAGTACCCGGAGCCGGGATCGAACCGGCACAACATTGCTGTCATTGGTGTTTGAGACCAACGCGTCTACCAATTCCGCCATCCGGGCTGCTAAATCGGTGATTTGCTCTGCAAAAGTAATGATTTATCGAGGAACTCCAAATTTTTTTCGCATTTTTCTGCGTCCTTACTGTCTGCCGAAGTGGACGAGGAGTCTGGCGGCCTTGGCCGGTCCGATGAGGGCCGAGAGTTCTTCGGCGGGGGCCGTGCGGATTTTCTCCACCGTACGGAAATGGCGCAACAGGAGCTCTATGGTCTTCGGGCCGACTCCTTCGATATTTTCCAGTTCACTGTGAATGAAACCTTTGCTTCGCTTCTGCCGGTGGAAGGTGATGCCGAAGCGATGGGCTTCGTCGCGGATGTGACACACCACTTTGAGCGGTTCACCCGTACGGCTCAAGTAGTAGGGCATCGGGTCCCCGGGGAAGAAGATCTCTTCGATCCGCTTGGCCAGGCCTACGATGGGGACTTGTTTTTCGATTCCCAGTTCGCACAGCACGGCATAGGCGCTGGAGAGCTGTCCTTTGCCGCCGTCCACGATAATCAGGTCGGGCAGTTCGGCTCCTTCGGCGATCAGGCGGCTGTAACGGCGGAAGACGATCTCGCGCATCGAGGCGAAGTCGTCTGCACCGATGACGGTTTTGATGTTGAAATGGCGGTACTCCTTGCGTGAAGGCTTGCCGTCCCGGAATACCACGCATGAAGCTACCGGGTTGGTCCCCTGTAGGTTGGAGTTGTCGAAACATTCGATGTGGCGGGGCGGACGGTCCAAGTGCAGCTCCTTTTGCATGGCGGCCATCAGCCGTTCGGTATGCCGTTCGGGATTCTTGATCTCGAGGTTCTTGAGCTGTTCGGCGCGGTAGATACGGGCACTCTTGAGCGAGAACTCCAGCAGATCGAGTTTTTCGCCCCGCTTGGGAACGGTGAAGGTCACCCCGTCGAAAAGTTGCGCGGCCGAGGGGAGGTAGGGAACGATGACCTCTTTGGCCAGCGTCCCGGCGATCGTTTCGGCGATGTGCTGGATGGCCAGGGTCAGCATTTGAGCGGGGTCGGTGTCGATGCCCGTGGTGAGCCGTATCGTATAGACGCCCACGACCGAACCGTGGCGGATGCGCAGGAAATTGCAGTAGGCCACGTCGTCGTCCACCAGTAGGGAGAAGACGTCCACGTTCACGATGCGTGCGCTGACGATCACCGATTTGCTCGAATAGTTGTCCAGGGCGTCGAGGCGTGTCTTGTAGCGTTGTGCGACTTCGAATTTCAGGTTTTGGGCGGCAGCCTCCATCTCTTTTTCAAGATAGGTACGCACGGGGCGCAGGTCGCCTTTGAGAATCGAAACCGTCATATCGACCAGTGCGTCGTATTCTTCTTCGCTTTGCGCTCCCACGCAAGGTCCCTTGCAGTTGCCCAGGTGGTATTGCAGGCAGACCGAATAGCGCCCTTTGGCGATAGCCGTCGGCGAAAGGTTGAGCGAGCAGGTTCGCAGGGGAATCACCTCGCGGATAAACTCCAGGATACTGCGCTGCATCATTACCGAGCCGTAGGGACCGAAATATTGGGAGCCGTCGCGGTTGAGGACGCGGGTGGACTGTACGCGCGGGAACGGTTCGCGGCGCACGACGATCCAGGGATAGGTCTTGTCGTCCTTGAGCAGGATGTTGTAGCGCGGTTGGAGGGTCTTGATTAACGAATTTTCGAGCAGCAGGGCGTCCGTTTCGGTATCGACGACGATGTGCCGGATCGCAGCGATCTGCCTCACGAGTACCTGTACCTTGGCGCTGTGTTCCTTGTTCTGCATGAAATACGAGCTGACCCGCTTGCGCAAGCTTTTGGCTTTGCCGACGTAGATGATCGTCCCGTTCTTGTCCAGAAACTGATATACGCCCGGTGACAGAGGCAGCAGGGCCACCTGTTCTTTTAACCCGTATTTTTTTACGTTGTCCATCTGTCGCAAAAGTAGCAAAATTTTAACAAAGACCTCTGCCGTGCGCTGAATCGGAGAATGAGCCGGAGTTTTTCGGCAGAAGTCGTCGATTGAACAGATTGTTCGTGGTTGAAAAGTATTTATATTTTGATTATTTGTCGAAAACATTATACCTTTGGGCCGTTTTATTGAGCAAAATCTGCCTATGAAAAATTTTTTATCCCTGTTATGTATTTTTTCGCTCTGCGTCGGTTGCGACAAGGCGTATGATCTGAACAAGATCGAATCCGGCGATGTAACCATCGGCAACGACCAGAGCGAATGGATTATGCCGTTGGCGCAGATCACGGTCGGAATGGACGAGTTGCAGGACGGCAGTGCGGATATCCGCGCTATTTTCGACGAGGTCGATATCTGGTTGCCGACGACGCTCCCGGGCAATGCGGAGTGGGTCGATATCGTCCGTCTTTCGAGTGATGGAACTTATCTGGACGGAATGCTGGAGGCTCTTATCGACGAGATGCTCGTTCCCGGATCGAAAAAAATGGACGAAGTGGTCGATCTGATTTGGTCCAACGAAGGTTACCGCGAGCGTTTTACGGCGTTGATTCCGGCCGATAGCGAGGAGCTTTTCAAGGCGGAATTCAAGAAGTTTTTCGGCGAGGACAACGAGGCTGGCGAAGCGTTGCGCGATACGATGGGCGAGCTGGCGCGGGAATTTCTTTCCCAGATTAAAATCAATACGATTACTTATAATGCGACGTTGGATGTCGACGATGATTTGATCGATATGCTTGCCGACAACCTCGATCCCGAGGGTACCGTCGATCCGGTCAATACGCTCGATCTGTACGGCGAGGTGCGGAGCAGTCTGCCGGTGAGCTTCGAAGTAGCTGCGGATTTTTCCGAAACGAACGTGGCTATCGCGCCTTTCCTGGTCGAACCCGACGAAGAGAATGACATCGCTCCCGTGCGGCTTTACAAGGATGATATCCGGAGTTTGTTCTCTTTCTTCGAACTGAATGTCGATTTTATGCCGCAGAAATATTATCCGCGTATCGGATTCAGCGACAGCCAGTCGATTCGTATGATGCTGCATTTGAAGAAACGCGGCGGTCTTAATCTGAACCTTTAATCCGGATTCCTCATATGAAAAAGATCATATATACTTTGATTGCGGCATTTGTCGCATGTACGGCCGTGGCACAGACGCCGAGTGCCTACTTTATGGAGGGTTCGACTTTCCGCAGCCAGCTTAACCCGGCTTTCGCTCCGCTGCGCGGCTATGTGAATATTCCCGTATTGGGCGGTGTGCAGGTCAACGTTTCCGGTAACCTCTCCGTCAGCGATATTTTTTATCCGGTGAACGGAAGTTTGGTAACGCTGTTCGACAAGAATGTTTCTGCGGCCGAGGCGTTGGGAAATCTGCGCTCGAAAAATATGCTCGGAACCGATGCCCGGATCAATATCGTCGGTTTCGGTGCATTCCGCAAGGATCATAAGACATTCTGGTCGTTCGATCTGAATATGCGTGTGGAGGCGGAGGCCAATATGCCCTATTCGTTGTTCGACTTTCTCAAGAACGGACGGAACGAGGCCGTTATCAACGATATCAAAGCCTCGACACAGGCTTATCTCGAGGCCGCTTTCAGTTACTCTTTTCCGCTGACGGATCAGATTTATCTCGGTGCTCGGGGTAAGTTTCTCGTCGGCGCGGGCCGTGCGCGGACGTCGATCGACCGGCTCGATATAAAATTGCAGGAGAATAGTTGGAATATCGACGCGGACGGTTCGTTCGAAATGTCGGGCCTTGAGATGAGCTCCATGCAGCGTCCCGACGGGTCGGAATATTATTCGTTCAACGATTTCGACGTCTCTTCCTACAAAGGGCCTGCGGGTTACGGTTTTGCCGTCGATCTGGGTGTGACGTACGACGTGATTCCCGATTTGCAGCTCTCTTTCGCCGTGAACGACCTGGGTTTCATTTCGTGGGGAAAGAAATACCTGGAGCGTGGGCAGATGACCAAATCCCAATCTTTTACCGGCGTGGAGATCATCGACGGTGAGGTTCACGATCCGGAGTTCGATTTCGGCGAGCTGGAGTTCGACCGGGTGCAGGCTTCCAAAGGCAAGACCGAGATGCTGCGCACCTCGATCAATCTGGGGGCCGAGTACGAGGTTTGGCGTCACAAGATCGGCCTGGGTCTGCTTTACAACGTACGTGTCTGGGATGTGAAGACGTTCCACAACCTGACCGCCTCGGTGAACTTCCACCCGATTCCCTGGTTTACGCTGACTACCAGTTATTCGTTTCTCAACGGCCAGGGGCACGCCCTCGGTGTGGCGATCAATGCCTGCCCCAGTTGGATCAACTTCTTCCTGGCGACCGATATGTTGATTTGCAGCCATACGCCGCAGTTCCTGCCCGTCACTTCGACTTCGATGAACGTGACGCTCGGCATCGGCGTTCCGATCGGGCGGCGCAGCCACCGCATTCCAGAGTATCTCTACCGATAATAATATTGTATGATATTAGTTAAGAAGCCTGCATCTACCGATGCAGGCTTCTTTGATGCGGTGTTTTCTCTTTTTACGATTCTTTGCCGTAACCGGTGTTTGCCGGTTTTCGATGGCGGAATCCCGAAGGGGTACGTCTTCGGTTCGGAGAACACGTGGGAACGGTCGGATTTGACTGTGGGACCAAAGTCGGCACTCGTTTTACCGTCCGCAGCAAAGGTGATCGACCGGAACGTCGAACGGATCGGCGGGCAGCTCCTCCACGACTTGATGCGGATAGCACACGCCTGCCTTGAAAGCCCGGAAACCCGGCTGCGACAGGTATTTGTCGTAGAATCCCTTGCCGCGTCCCAGGCGCATGCCTGCGGCGGTGAACGCCACGCCCGGCACGATGATGAAATCGATCTCTTCGGGGCGGCACAGCGCTGTGGCCTCCGGTTCCGAAATGCCGAACGAGCCGGAATCGTTCATCGAGGCGGGATCGTAATCGTAGAATCGCATTATGTCGCCTTCCACGCGGGGCAGCACGATCCGTTTGGAGCGGCTCCAGCGTTCGAGTGCCGGGGCGGTGAGGGGTTCGTCTTTGAGCGAAGCGAAAAGGGCCACCACTTTGGCGCGTGCGAAGGCCGGAAGCCTCTCCGCTTCGTTGAAAATACGTGCGGAAAGCTCTTCGCGCTGTTCCGAAGAAAGGGCCGTATTGAGCCCTTTCATCTGTTTCCGGATTTCCGTTTTGGTCATAAAATGCCTGATTTTAAGCGTAAATTTCGAATTGTTTTGTGTTGTTATTATGCAAACAATGACTATCTTTGCCGAAGCGCAAACAAATTTTTAACAAAAATAAACAAATTTCAAACATTATGGGCTGTTTTCTAACTAATTCTTCTCTTGGCAAGAAGTTGGTAATGAGCATTACCGGTTGTTTCCTCGTGCTCTTTATCCTCTTCCACATGTCGATGAACATCGTGGCGATCTTCTCGCCCGAGGCGTACAACACGGTCTGCGCATTCCTGGGTGCCAACTGGTATGCGTTGGTCGGAACGCTGGTGCTGGTCGCCGGTATCCTGATCCACTTCATTTATGCGCTGGTGCTGACCGTGAACAACTACAAGGCGCGCGGTTCGCAGCGTTATGCCGTTACCGTGAAGGAAAAGGGTGTGCAGTGGGCATCGAAAAACATGCTTGCGCTGGGATGGATCATCCTCGGCGGTCTGTTGCTCCATCTGTTCAACTTCTGGTCGAAGATGCAGCTGGTCGAGGTGCTGGGACACCATGAAAATTCGCTCGGCTTCTCGCCGCAGGACGGCGCTGCGCTGATTCAGTACACCTTCTCGCAGTGGTACTACGTGGTGATCTACCTGGTTTGGTTCTTCGCCCTCTGGTTCCACCTTACGCACGGCGTGTGGTCGATGTTCCAGTCGGTGGGCTGGGGCAACGACATCTGGTATCCGCGCCTGAAATGTATCGCCAACATCGTGGCGACCGTCGTGTTCCTCGGTTTCGCCGTGGTCGTGCTGGTCTATTTCTTCCGGAGTCTTTGCTGCGGTTGTGTCTGCTAACATCTTACGTTGAATTATAAAAATATAGAGATATGGCTTTCAAATTAGATTCAAAAATACCCGCCGGGGAACTCGCGCAAAAGTGGAGCAACCACAAGGCGGCGATCAAGGTAGTAAGCCCTGCCAACAAACGCAAACTGGATATTATCGTCGTAGGTACGGGCCTGGGCGGTGCTTCCGCAGCCGCTTCGCTCGGCGAACTGGGATACAACGTGAAGGTTTTCTGCATCCAGGACTCTCCGCGCCGTGCGCATTCGATCGCGGCGCAGGGCGGTATCAATGCGGCCAAGAACTACCGCAACGACAACGATTCGATTTACCGGTTGTTCTACGATACGATCAAAGGCGGTGACTACCGCGCCCGTGAAGCCAATGTTTACCGCATGGCCGAAGTTTCGAACTGCATCATCGACCAGTGCGTCGGCCAGGGCGTTCCGTTCGCACGCGAGTACGGCGGTATGCTGGACAACCGTTCGTTCGGCGGTGCGCAGGTTTCGCGTACGTTCTATGCTCGCGGCCAAACCGGTCAGCAGTTGCTGCTGGGCGCTTATGCCGCACTCAACAAGGAGATCGCTGCCGGTTCGGTGAAGAGTTATCCCCGTCACGAGATGCTCGACATCGTGATCGAAGACGGCGAGGCGAGAGGTATCATCGCACGCAATCTGGTGACGGGCGAATTGGAGCGTTTCGGCGCACACGCCGTAGTGATCGCTTCGGGCGGTTACGGCAACGTGTTCTTCCTTTCGACCAACGCGATGGCTTCGAACGGTTCGGCCGCTTTCCAGTGCTACCGCAAGGGGGCCGGCTTTGCGAATCCCTGTTTCACGCAGATCCACCCGACCTGTATTCCGGTGCATGGAGATCAGCAGTCGAAGCTGACCCTGATGTCGGAGTCGCTGCGTAACGACGGCCGTATCTGGGTTCCCAAAAAGATCGAGGATGTGAAAGCCCTCCGTTCGGGGGCCAAGAAACCTTCGGATATTGCCGAAGAGGACCGTGACTACTACCTGGAGCGCCGTTATCCGGCCTTCGGTAACCTCGTGCCGCGCGACGTGGCGTCGCGTGCCGCCAAAGAGCGTTGCGACGCGGGCTTCGGCGTGAACGAAACGGGACTGGCCGTGTTCCTCGATTTCAAGACCGCGATCGAGCGTCTGGGCAAGGATGTTATCAAGCAGCGTTATGGCAACCTGTTCGACATGTACGAGGAGATCACCGACGTAAATCCCTACGAACAGCCGATGCAGATCTTCCCTGCCGTACACTATACGATGGGCGGTATCTGGGTCGATTACAACCTGATGACTACGATCCCGGGTCTCTACGCCATCGGTGAGGCCAACTTCTCGGATCACGGCGCCAACCGCCTGGGTGCTTCGGCGCTGATGCAGGGTCTGGCGGACGGTTATTTCGTGCTGCCTTATACGATCGGCGACTACCTGTCGCACAAGATCCAGGCTCCGAAGGTAAAGACCGATACCAAGGCCTTCGACGAGGCAGAGAAAGGGGTGAAGGATAAGATTTCGAAGTTGCTTTCCATCAACGGCAAACAGTCGGTGGACGATATTCACAAGAAATTGGGACACATCATGTGGGAGAACGTCGGCATGGCGCGTTCGAAGGAGTCGCTCGAAAAGGCGATCGTCGAAATCCAGGCGCTGCGCAAGGAGTTCTGGAAGGATGTGAAGGTCGTAGGCAAGGCGAACGAGTTCAACGTCGAGTTGGAGAAGGCGCTGCGTCTGGCCGATTTCCTGGAGCTGGGCGAGCTGATGGCACGCGACGCGCTGAACCGCGAGGAGTCGTGCGGCGGACACTTCCGCGTCGAGCATCAGACCGAAGAGGGCGAAGCCAAACGCGACGACGAGCACTTCGTATATGCCGCCGTGTGGGAGTACAAGGGCGAGAACGAGGCGCCGGAGCTCACGAAGGAGCCGCTGAACTTCGAGTTCGTACACCCCGCACAGCGTAACTACAAGGACTAATTCTTCTGTCGTCTAACTTTAATACACAATTTGAAACTATGAATTTCACGTTAAAGATATGGCGCCAGAAAGACGCCAAGGCAAAAGGAGCATTCGAAACCTACAAAGTCGAGAACATCTCCGCCGACACCTCGTTTCTCGAGATGCTGGATATTCTGAACAACAACCTGATCCACGAGGGCAAGGAGCCCGTGGCATTCGACCACGACTGCCGCGAGGGTATCTGCGGTATGTGCTCGCTGCACATCGACGGCCGTGCGCACGGCCCGGGCGACGGCGCCACGACCTGCCAGATTTACATGCGCCGTTTCAAAGACGGGGCGACGATCGTCATCGAGCCCTGGCGTTCGGCGGCTTTCCCCGTAATCAAGGACCTCGTGGTGGATCGCAGTGCCTATGATAAGATTCTTCAGGCCGGCGGTTTCATCTCGGTCCGTACGAATGCCGTGCAGGATGCCAACAACATTCCCATTCCGAAGGCCGACGCCGACGTTGCGATGGATGCCGCTGCCTGCATCGGTTGCGGTGCCTGCGCTGCGACCTGTAAGAA
>UMBP01025418.1_pt1 | contig 19691 bp, 19 predicted proteins | sample 1963991 | NCBI WGS metagenome assembly UMBP01 (sample SAMEA4835944, study PRJEB28245) | human gut metagenome | biome: gut microbiome; material: fecal sample | place: Denmark | collected 2008
AGAACTATTATGATTTTTTAGTGGACACTAATGATTTTTTATTACAAAACATAATAATCAGTACGATAATGATTAACGTAGGAATTATAGGATGTGGCTTCGTAGGCGGAGCCTTAAAGGATTGGTTGGAACATAACAATCCAGAATGTAAGCTATTCATTAGTGATCCTGCCAAGGGTTATCATGATGATATGAGTCAGATAGATATTGCTTTTTTGCAAATTCATGTCCCTACAGAGGATGATGGCACGCAAGATCTTACACTAATGAAGCGACTTATTGCAGATTTACCCGACGTGCCAGTATTTGTTCGTACCACAATACTCCCAGGTACAAGCGAAATGCTTTCACGCGAAACCGGTCACAGCGTACACTACATGCCTGAATTTCTTACAGAGCGCACTTTCTTAGAGGATTTCAGAAAGCAAACTATGGTCTTTACTGGAGCTCATGAATTGTTAACCAAAATATTCATTGGTAAGAAATTTACTGTAATGTCCCCTCTTGAGGCAGAACTTACTAAATATATGCACAATGTGTTCGGTGCCTATAAGGTTACTTATTTTAATGCATGTCGTGAGTATTGCGAGAAGATGGGTGGAGATTGGCGCAAAGTACATACCGGTATGCTTCTCTCCAGATATATAAATGATACCCACACTTATGTTCCCGGACCTGACGGAAAGTTTGGCTACGGTGGAAAATGCTTTCCTAAGGATGTTAACGCATTTGCTAAGATGACCAAAGGTACCTCACTTGGAGTTCTTCTTGAGCATCTCCATGAACTTAATGTTCATTTTCGCGGATTTGAAGAGAAAATATAATATTTAATATACAAGCAGATGCACAGGTGCTAGCAGAGGTTCAAATCCTCCATCTGCTTCCAAAGTATAATAATGCATGAAAATAGTACACGTTTGCCTATGTGGTACATTTGGCGAAGATTATGCATATCAGGATAATTTATTGCCTAAGTTTCACCACAAATTGGGCCATGACGTAACAATCATAGCTCCTATATATTGTCATATAAATACACAGACCGGAAAAGATGAAACTGCCCCTTGTGGAGAAAAATATTTGGCAGATGGAATAAAACTTATAAGGTTGGCTCCTCTGATTAAGAATCGGGTTAATATACGACTCCATTTATTTAAAAATTTATATAAAGTTTTACAGCAAGAATCACCTAAATTGCTGTTTGTACATGGAATAGACTCATTGTCATATACCAATTGTATTCGGTATGCACGAAACAACCACAATGTGTACTTGGTTTTTGATAATCATGCTGACTGGAATAATAGTTACCATAGCAAGATTGCGTATTACTGGGCTAAACACATAATTAAAAGAATCATCGTTTACCCAGCATTGAAAATAGCCAAACAATTTTATGGAGTTACTCCGGCAAGATGTTCATTTTTAAATGAAATGTATGATATACCAACAGATAAAATTAAATTATTGCCGTTTGGAGCGGATGATGATGCATTAAAAATAGGAATGAAACTGACCTTAAGAAATGAAATACGTAATCAATATAGCATTAGTCCATCGGATTTTTTAATTGTAACCGGCGGAAAAATTGATCGAAGAAAAAATATTCATTTGTTAGCAGAAGCTCTTTTAAAAATTGATAATGCGAGTGTAAAATTATTGATTTTCGGAGCAGTCAATAATGATATTAAAGATTATTTTTCTTCTCTTCCTTCTGATCGAATTATAATGGCTGGGTGGATTCCTTCTAATGAGGTGTACAAATATTTTTACGCAGCCGACTTCGTTATATTTCCGGGTTTGCATTCCGTTTTGTGGGAACAAATGCTAGCGACCAGGGTACCATGTGCATGTACTCGTATCAAAGGCTTTGAACACATGAATTATAACGGGAATTGTATCTTATTAGATAATAGTACAGTTGAATATTATCGCGATATTATTGATCGTGTCACAAAAGATGATGAATATTACATGAAATTGAAGAATAATGCTGATACAGACTTAGCGAATCAATTTAGGTACAGTAAAATTGCTCAACAGGTATTAGAAGATATTAATTTTAGTTATTGATATTGTAAAGTTATGCCGACATTAGTTCAAATTAATTCTGTCGTTAATACAGGTTCTACGGGTCGTATCGCTGAGCAACTTGGACAATTGGCGATAAAGCATGGTTGGGAAAGTTATATCGCCTATGGAAGAGAGGCGAAGCATAGTCAATCCCGACTTATCAAAATTGGAGATAAATGGGATGTACGTTTACACGCCGTTTGTTCTAAGCTTATTGACCGACATGGATTGTTTTCTAAATCGGCAACCATGAAGTTACTAGAACAATTGAATGAAATAAACCCCGATGTGGTACACTTGCACAATATCCACGGTTATTATATTCATGTTCCTAAATTGCTGGAGTATCTTCGAGATAAGAATATTGCAACGATTATCACAATGCATGACTTTTGGTTGATGACAGGACATTGTGCATATATAAATTCAAGCTGTGAAAAATGGAAGGAAGGTTGTGGACACTGTAACCGATTGAGCCAGTATCCATCTGCAATGTGGGATAATTCGGCTTCCAATTGGAAATGGAAGGATAATATTTTTCGCAATATGCCTAATATTACGCTTGTCCCTGTCTCACAATGGCTGGCTAATTTTGTTAAGCATTCATTGCTAAAAAGTCTCCATTCTTATGTAATTCATAATGGAATAGATATATCAATATTCAGGCCATATGAAGGAGAACCTGTGGTTAATAATATTGATTGGAATAAATTTACAATTATGTGTATTGCAACCAGGTGGACTGAGGCAAATGGTATTAAGGATGTACTAAATATGAGTATGCATTTGCCATCCGATTCTCAGGTAGTGATGGTCGGGTTGGAAAAGAGTCAAATAGCCAATCTTCCTACGAATATCATCGGATTGCAAAAGACTGAAAATCTTGCTCAACTGAAAGAGTTATATACCAAGTCTCATGTTATTTTCAATCCGAACCGTGAGGTGACTTTTGGGTTAGTAACCGCCGAGGCGATGGCATGTGGTACACCGGCTATCGTTCTTCGAGGTACAGCTGGAGAGGAGTTGGTTAATGATGAGACCGGTTATGTTGTAGATAGCATATACGATGTTCCGAAGTTGATTGATAAGATAAAGGAGGAAAATACAAAGGAGCGTTCTGCTAAATGCAGAAGGCGCGTAATAACGCATTTCAACGCTGATGTACAATTCCTAAAGTATATTGATTTGTATAACAGGTTGATTAGTAAATGAAAACTGCTCTGATAATATCATTGAATTTTAATCCCGGCCATGTCAGCCACATGGTAGCGAGTTATAAACAATGTGAGGAAATAGGGTACAAGGCTTCATATTTTGTTGACCCTGCTTTTGCAGACTATCTGCCTGAAGATGGCAACATTCTGAAAAATGGTATTGATGCTTGCCCGATATCTGATTTGGCAATCTTCTTGTTCCCTAGTCAAAAGAATCTTCCTTTGATTTGGAAATTGAAACGAAAGGGCATAAAAGTGATCTATATTTTTCATGAGCCTCTTTCGCCTATGAAAGATTACCGCAAGGTAGGCTTTTCGTTTAAATATCTTGCTAAGCTATGGGTGATAAACCGCATAAGCAGCCTAACTGTCAAACGAAGTGACATTGTCTTGTTGCCATCTAAAAAAGCGGTTAGTTTCTATGAGAAAAATCCCTCATATTCTAATCCGAACTATCACTACTTACCTTTAATGTATGATGATGAGCGTGGCGAATGTCATGCCACCATGTTACGAGAATACTTTAGCTATATCGGAACGGTAGCCGCTGACCACTCTTTCAATGAATATCTGAAGTTTGTGGAATGGGCAGTAGGGGAGAACTGGCTGCCTTCGATGAAATTTTTGGTCGCGACAAAATCTACATTTAATGTTCCTGAGGTACTGAAAGACTCCGAACGAGTCGTAATAAAGCAAGGGAGTCCTCTATCCAATACCGAAATCAACAAGTGCTACGCTCAATCTTTTTGCGTGTGGAATGCATACGCACGCACCACGCAGAGCGGTGTTTTAGCAAAGAGTTTTATGTTCGGCACTTCAGCATTGGTTTTGAAAAAGAATTGCAATGAATTTGCCCGCGACGGAATTGAAATTAAAGCTATTGAGGACAATTCCAATACACAGGCGATAGCAGATGCCATTGATGAAATCCTGAAGGAATTCAGGGAGTTCTCGGCCAATTGCCGCAAGCGTTTCCTGACCTCATTTTATTATAAGAATTATAATGAATGTTTAAAAAAACTTATCGACAGTTAGATAATAGAATCACATTAGTAGATTTTACAGAGAAATATCCGGAGCAATTGCCGTAGTGTGTTGCTTTATTTTATTTCTGTGCCGGATATTTTACAATGTCATAAATATGTCGCTGTCGCATCGCATAGGTTGGGAACATATTTTCGTTTGCAGAAAGATACTCATAAAAATGTGTCTTATAGAAATTCCTCTTTCCATGCTATATCTTCACTGGTCGCTTGCGCGGAGGCTTATATTGCCGAACTTGTTCTAATGGGTATTGGACCTATTTATCCAAGTGAAAGATTTGGGTATATAGAGTTTGATAAAAAGTGCAAGGCGCTTATTAATTGCTTTGGTTCGCAGTCGGTTTCATATTTTAGCGAGAAACCGGATGAACCCATGGCAAAAAAACTTATTGAAGCCGGTGCGTATTGATACGTGGGGTGTCTTTGCGTTTTATCTTGACTACATTATAGATGTCATAAAACGATATATAGATTCGGATTCCAATTACTCGTCTGACATATATAGAGATACAGTTGGGTCATTTGTTGATTGAGGAGGATATTGTGAGGTTTGAATGGAACAGGAGTTTGTAATTAAAAATTATGGATAATAAAAAAATACTTTGGATTGTCACTGAGTTATTTCCTCCAGATGAGACTTCTACATCGTACATTTTAGGCGAAATTGCCAACGCCATGACATTGAAATACAAGGTAAAGATTATTTGCGGGCCAGAGATATATGACAAACGAAAGAAAATTGATGCCGACAACAAATTCAAATTAGATGGCTCAATTGAGGTTTTTCGTGCAAAAGGCTCTGATTTGGATAAAAACACTATGCTCGGTAAAGCTCTCTCATTCTTATTTATGAGCAAACGTCTGTATTCATTGGCAAAAACAAATGTACGTAAAAATGACAAAGTATTAATGGTGACAAACCCTGCTCCACTAATGCTCTTAATGAGTCGGCTGAAAAGCAAAATCGGATTTGAGTGGCATGTATTGGTGCATGATGTATTCCCCGAGAATACTGTACCAGCACAATTGAAAATACCAATGTATGGTACGGTTAAGCGGTTGTTTGACAAGGCTTATAACAATGCTACTCAACTCATAGCTATAGGTCGTGACATGCAGACTGTACTTTTGCAAAAGATTTCAAGGTTTCAGAGAGGCAATGCAAGTCCTAAGATTACTATAATTGAAAATTGGGCCGATACGGATGGAATAGAGCCACGAATGATGCCCGAGGGTGAGGGGGTGATTCTGGAATACGCCGGAAATATAGGACGAGTCCAAGGTTTAGATAAGATTATCAAAAAGCTACCTAAAAATGTGGAATTGCATATCTATGGCACCGGTGCGATGGAGAATGAGCTGAAAAGGCTCAAACACCCGCAGGTTTTCTTTCATGGCCCGTATTTCCGTAGCCAGCAAACCGAAGTATTGGCTGCATGCCACATATCGATTGTGACATTGCAGGAAGGCATGTATGGCCTCGGCGTTCCCTCAAAAACTTATAATATTTTGGCATCAGGACGCTCGGTATTGTTTATCGGTCCTAAGGATAGCGAGATTGATTTGTTAGTGCGCGAGCAAAAGGTTGGCTACTGTGCTTGGCCTGAAAAATGGGATTTGGAAGAATTGAAGGCAATGGGAGAAAGAGCTCGTGAACTGGCGGAGAACAAATATGCTAAAAGAATAATCTTAAATAAATTTTTAGCGGCAATTTGAATAATATGCAAAGTCTTTTATTTACCGGCGGTACCGGATTCTTGGGCCGAAACATAATGCCTCTGTTGAAAAAGGATTATGTCGTGACAACATGTGGAATTAGTTCGGATGATTTGATTAAGTCAAATCTCTCTAAAGAGGTCCCAATATTCAGCACTCATTATGATGTGGTGCTTCATGCTGCTGGGAAAGCTCATGTTGTACCTCAAACAGAGGCAGAAGCGAAATCATTTTATGATGTGAATTTTGAAGGTACGAAGAACCTTTGTAAAGCACTTGAAAAAGTCGGGGTCCCAAAGTCATTGATATTTATCAGTACAGTAGCAGTATATGGTTGTGATGAAGGTGAACTAATCGCTGAAAATCATTCCTTGAATGGAACAACGCCCTATGCCAAAAGTAAAATTATGGCAGAAGAATTTCTAATTGATTGGTGTGCCAAACATAATGTTATTCTTACCATACTTCGACCGTCATTATTGGCAGGTGTTAATCCTCCGGGAAACCTCGGGGACATGATTAAGGGGATTAAAAAGGGCTTTTATGTAAATATCGCCGGGGGAAAAGTTCGCAAGAGCATCCTTATGGCCGAGGACATAGCTAATTTGGTAAGTATTGCCAAAGACAAGGGAGGTATTTACAATGTTTGCGATACTGATCAGCCTTCTTTTGGAGAAATATCAGTTCTAATAGCACGTCAATTAGGCAAACGGAACCCCTTGTCTATACCTTATTGGGCAGCAAAATCTCTGGCACTGATTGGTGACGTAGTAGGTAAACGGTTTCCCATTAATTCTTTACGTTTATCCAAATTAACGCAATCGCTGACTTTTTCCAACGAAAAAGCTTGTCAGTGTCTAGGATGGAAACCATTAAAGGTTTTGGATAATTTCAGAATTACAAATAAATGACCTATTTTCTCATCTTTGTGTTGCTGGTTCTGCTTGAGCTGGCATACTTTCGCATAGCCGATCGGTTCAATATCATTGATAAGCCGAATTTGCGTAGTTCGCATTCTTCCATTGTGTTACGTGGCGGAGGCATTATATTTTTGCTCGGCGTATGGCTCTATGCTGCGTTCTTCGGGTTGCAATATCCGTGGTTCATCTTGGGATTGACGCTAATCGGGCTGGTCAGTTTTACGGACGACATCCATTCGCTGCCGGACAGTGTGCGGCTTGTGGCTCAGTTCGCTGCTATGTTCTTGATGTTTTATCAGTTCGGAATCTTGAACTGGCACGACTGGTGGATTGTGCTAATTGCAATGATTGTATGCGTAGGCATTATCAACGCCTACAATTTTATGGATGGCATCAACGGTATTACCGGTGGCTATTCTATAGCGGTTTTGCTCCCGTTGATTTATCTTAATGCTGACTATGATTTTATTTCGCGGAGTTATCTCTATGTCGTAGGTCTTAGTTTGCTCGTTTTCTGTTTTTTCAACTTCCGAAAAAAGGCCAAATCTTTCGCTGGAGATGTGGGTTCTATAAGCATGGCCTTTATATTACTGTTTGCCTTGGGGTTGCTGATTCTCAAGACGCAGGATTTTTCATACATTATATTCCTAGCGGTCTATGGTGCTGATGCTATCCTGACAATATGCCACCGTATTCAGCTTCATGAGAATCTTGGCGAGGCACACCGCAAGCACGCCTATCAGCTTATGGCAAACGAATTGCGGATGCCGCATGTTGCTGTTTCGCTAATATATATGTCGCTCCAGCTCGCTATATCTTTTGGTCTTATATTACTTCCGATAAACCATTATGTTTACCTTGGGGCAATTATTGTGATGCTTGCTGTGGCATACGTTCTGTTTATGAAGAGAAACTATCATCTACACGAAGAATATCTAAAATCTAAAGCATGATAATCAACGACCAAATACTTGATGACATACAGGAAAAGGCGACGGAAAGTCCGCGTCGTCGCATGAATATGGACTTAAGAAATTCAAGCGAGGACAATTCCCAGCGCATGCTCAATGTGCTTTTGCCCGGCACTGTTGTTCCTATTCACCGTCATCGGGACACTTCTGAAACCACTATGATTGTTCGCGGTAAATTGTTTGTGGTGTTTTACAATGACCTTGGTGCGCAGACCGAGCGCTATCTTCTTGATTCTACCACGGGCAATTATGGCGTGCAGATTCCAAAAGGCCAATGGCACGCAGTGGAAGTAATTGAGCCTTCAACCATCTTTGAGGTTAAAGATGGACCTTATCTGCCTATTACTCCGGAGGATACTATGGATTGATAAGGCTTAGAGTGATTAAAGGCATACGATATAAAAATTGTAATATATGATTTAGACTTTAAGCTGAACAATCGTTGTCACGGCATTGAAAAGTAAATGACTTTTCAGTGCTTGTTGCATAGAATACTGAAAGAGAGTTCGTCAGACCCTGATAAAAGGGGTTCGGCGGACTCTTTTTTTGTTTAACAACTAAAGCTAAATGATATATGTTATGATATTATGGCGCTGATAATTAGATGTTTATTTCGCTATCCTTGTTCGGCGGGAGGCAAAATGAGTGCTTATTTCAAGAAAATCGTTTTTGTCACAGGGCACAAATTTTTATGAATTTGATGGTAATATGGAAAATATTCGTAATTTTGCACGCGGAATGAGCATCTCCAACCAAGAGTGATATAATCAGGGTGCCTTTGACCACGAAAAAACATTTAGTAGGGATTTCCGCGACAGGGCCTATGGGCGTTGACGATGCCGTAGGCGTGCCAAAAAAGAATTGGTATGTGGCCATAGTCAACTCCCGACATGAAAAGACGGTAGGGGATAAACTACAGAAAATCAATCTAGAAAGCTATGTGGCCACGCAAAAGGAGATGCGAGTGTGGAGCAATGGGCGCCGCAAGCTAATAGATAGAGTGGTCATTACGGGAGTGGTTTTCGTGCGCTGTACGGAAACCGAACGCCGCAATATCGTCAAACTTCCTTATATCAATCGCTTTATGGTCAACCGTACCGCTGATTCTGGGAGCTTGAATCGTCCAGTAGCGGTGATAAATGACTTGGAGATAGCGAGGCTCAAGTTCATGCTCGGTCAAACGGAGCATCCTGTAGAGATAAATCCAACCGCATTCCGGGTCAAAGACAATGTGAGGGTTATCCGCGGGAGCCTGCGCGGTTTGGAAGGAGAAATCCGTGAGAATTCTGATGGCACGCATACACTTGTGGTAAGCCTGTCGCTGCTTGGTGGCGCAACCGTGTTCATCGAGCCACAAGATGTTGAAAAAATAGGCTGAACAGCCTATCATATTTAATATCAGTCATTACAACGCGTGTCCCATTCTTTATAAAATATTATGGGCTTCCATGACTTATTTCAATAGAAGATTTATTGGGTTCTCAATTGGTAGTGGAAGATATTGAGAGAATAGCATACAAATAGTAAGGCAAATTTTTTTTGTTAAAGTTTTTAATATGAGTTTATTTTATTCTATCACATCATTTCCATACAGATTTCGACAATATATTCACCGTAAACACATCCGTTCATCTTTCACTGCTTTGGGAAAACGGTATAACATAATGCCAGGCTCGCTTATCCTCCTCAGCGATGGGTCAGTTGCCACAGACATAGAACTTGGTGAATATGTAACTCTCTATGGTACATTGCAGTCGCAACATCATGGGAAAATCATAATGGGGAACTATACTCGGTTGGGAAAAAATTCAAATATACGGTGTGTTAATAAGGTAGTCATAGGAGACTATACGGCTATAGCCAATAATGTTGTGATTTCAGATAACGGCAATCATCCAATTGATCCTGTTTTCAGGCGAAAGATGAAAGAAGATGCTCTTGATGGAGATATGCGTCTATGGAAACACTCTGATCATGCGCCGGTAATAATAGGCGAAAATGTTTGGGTGTGCGAAGGCGCACGTATTAACCGGGGAGTAACAATAGGAGATAATGCTATAATTGCAGCAGGGGCTATTGTCACTAAAGATATTCCCGCCAATACTATTGCAGCAGGGATTCCCGCAAAAGTAATTCGATCAATATAAAAAGTGGCCATATCATCAAAAAAAACAGTGATGAAGAATACTGTCATTCTATATATTAGAATGATAATCACTCTTGTCGTTTCGCTTTATACCTCAAGGGTGACATTGCAACTACTTGGTGTTGATGATTTTGGTGTTTACGGTGTGGTAGGAAGCATAGTTGGCTTGTTCGCATTTCTATCAAGATCCCTTGCTGCCGCGTTAAATCGTTTCTTCTGTGCTTCAATAGCGGATGACGATACTGAAAGTCTGCGCAAAATTTTAGGAGCTACGCATATTATCCAGTGGATTATTATCGGTTTAGTTTTAATAATATGTGAAATAGGCGGTTTATGGTTCATCCGGAATTATATGGTGGTTGCATCAGAAAAAATAGCGGCTGTATATATTGTGTTTCAGTTCTCAATTGCCACTTTCATTGTATCAATATATTCCACTATATATAACTGCATTGTCATTTCCTTTGAAAGAATGACGATATATGCTTATTTGTGTATATTTGAAGTAGTGGCTAAATTGATTGTAACATTTGCTCTTGGATTGCTTGATGAAGATAGGCTTATATATTATAGTATATTTATATTTGGAGTTCAGCTTGTCACACTTTTTTTATATTATATATTTGTAAAAAAACATTATCCATTATTGACTCCAAACTTCAAGGACTGTAGGGCATACGTGAAACGTATGCTTTCATTTGCAGGGTACGGATTTATCGGCTCGTTTGGCTTCGTTGTAAAAAATCAGAGTCTTAACTTCCTTCTTAACATTTTTGGTGGCCCTGTGCTTAACGCGGCACGTACAATAAGTTTTCAAGTATATACTGCCGTATATAATTTTGTAGGGAATTTTCAGACTGCATTTTCGCCTTATATGCTTAAAAACCAGCATATCGACCAATATAACACTTGTAATAGAGATATCACTATATTTACACATCTGTCGTTCGTTACTATGACGATATTGATGATTCCAATAATCTTTGCTACTGACGAAATATTGCATGTATGGCTTGGTAACAATGTTCCACAATGGACAGCTTATTTTACTCGCATCATTCTTATAATTGGTCTTTGTGAGGCTATTTCGTCTCCGTTGCAGAATATAATCTATGCCGATGGCAGAATCAAAATGCTCCAATACTTGTCATTATTCGCAAATGTGTCTGTGATAGCTGTTTCATGGATCATGCTGAAACAAGGTCTTAATTCAGGAGTCGTGTATGTAACTGATTTAGTTGGAAACATCTTTCTCGTATTTGTCCGGATAATGATTGCAAGCCGTAATACAGACTTGAATATCCAATATTATATTAAACGAACAGCGTTACCAATAATCATGGTTCTCATTCCATTGTATGGACTATACTATATATCACTTAACCAAATAATTCCCATATGGGTTGGCATATCTCTGTCAGAACTGCTGACCATGGTATTTGCTGTAGCAATTATGCCGCGACATTTTTTTATTAGTATAAAAAATTTCCTTAAATGAGAACAGTTTTCAGTATAATCCAGACATTGATTGGAATAATTATATATTTGCCACATATACTTATATTTATTTCACAGCCGACTGTAACAAAACGATTTATTATTTCTGATTTATATGCAAAAGAGACTGGCAATTCACATGATACGTTTAGTATTAACACGCTAAAACCGAGCGTACTAATTCTTTTGAGTAGATATTTACTCACCGATTCATACTTTCAAGCTCTATTTTTTTATCGTCTTCGCAAGTGTAAATTAAGGCATATATTATATCATAGACATTTTTCATTAGAGATTCCATTGGATACTGAGATTGGCTATGGCCTTAAATATGACCATCCATTTTCAACTATTCTCAATGCAAAAAGAATAGGTAACTATTGTAGAATAAAAAACAATATTACAATTGGAAATAAAAATGATGATGAGTCATTACGTCCTGTATTAGAAGATAATGTTTACATTGGCGCAGGAGCAATCATCATAGGAAGAATAACTATTGGAGCCGGAAGTATTATAGGCGCGGGAGCTGTGGTTACTAAAAGCGTTCCACAAAACAGTGTCGTTGTTGGTAATCCGGCACGACTTATATCATGAATATTTATAGTTTTAGATTAAGCATATAATTCGGGAAAAACGGTATAAAATATATTGTCTCACGTGTTTTGTAAATATGATTATAACTTAGAAATTAAGTTGTTGTTTATGATAGATTAACTGCTAATGAACATATGATAGTTTCATATCTAAAACCATATAATTGAAATCATCATATATTAAGCAGAAAATAAGGGTAAGCCACCTAATGAGGAATAAGCCATGAGGTTGTATTAGGTGATTTTTTGACAAAAAATTATTGCCGAACTTTTATTGTTATAATGACTATATCACAGGGATTGCAGCCATTGCTTCCAATCTCTGATGAATACCTGTGATTTACAATCTGTTTAGAACAATGCTTGACTATGAACAATTCACAACGTATAGAATTTATAGACCTTGCAAAGGGAATCTGCATCATCTTGGTAATTCTAGGACATTTAGTTCCTGCTTTTAATGAAAACTTTACATTCGTATTTTGTTTTAGAATACCCCTTTACTTCTGCCTTTCCGGGCTATTTTTCAAAGATTACGGAGGTTTCAAACAGTTGTTTGCGAAGAAGACAAATAAAATACTTATACCATTTATTGCATGGTATTTTATTAGCTATTTAATATATTACGCTGGACATGGCATTTACGGTCTTAAATCAGGCGATGCTCTTTATAGTATAACAGATATTCTTACATCAAACAGCATATTCAACATTCCCATTTGGTTCTTGCTATGCCTTTTTTGGAGCAATTTGATTTTTTATATAATTAAGTTGTTCTCTCACAATATATTTTTTATAGGCACAGGAATATTTATAGTGGCGTTTATCGGATGGGCTATGTCATTATTGAACATTCCCAATATATTATATATAGGAAGTGCATGTTCATGTATGCCGTATTTTTTTATGGGGTATGCTCTTAAACGTAGTTCACTACTTTATCCAACCAAACAATGGCAGAAAGATTTTGCCATAATGCTGATAGCGTTGACAGTGGGGGCTCTTATGGCATTTATCCCCGATGATCCACCTCGTCATGTTTATTTCATTAATAAGATAAAATCAGGGAATCTATTCACCATATATATATGTGCTGCGTCCTTTGTCATAGGCATTCTGTTGCTTTGTAAACGAATTGGACATTTGCCATTTGTAAGCTGGTTGGGTCGTTATTCAATAATGGTACTTGTTACCCATATGCTTGTAGGCACAGTCTTTCTTGGACTGCAAGCACGTTTATTCCGAGGTGTTTTAAGTTTGGAACAAGTTTATCCTCTCAATTTTGTGTTTGTGGTTTTGTCAATGCTGATTATCATTCCATTTTGTAAGAAATATATGCCATATATCACGGCTCAAAAAGATATATTTGGTCCCGAAGGGCTAATAGCAAAACGATTTAACAAAAACAAATAAATTAAAATGGCTTTTACTGTCGCATATGCTACCGATAATAATTATGTTCAACACGTAGCCGTTTCACTTTTTAGCCTTTTTTCTAATTCTTGCAAAGATGAAAAAATTCTTGTATTTATCCTTGGAAACAAATTATCGCGGGATAATGCAGAAAAGTTACAACAAGTTGCGAAAGATTTTGGACATGATGTAAATATAGTAGATATAAGTGATATTGAGGAGCTGCTTCCTGTAGGCGTAGATGTAGCAAATCTGTCAATAAGTACTTATTGTCGTCTATTTCTCGCCGAATTGCTCCCGGCATCTGTGAATGAAGTGCTATATCTTGATTGCGATACTCTCGTCGGTGATAATATAACAGAAATATCCGACTATGTTAAATCCGATGATTGGTATATAGCCGGAGTAGAGGACACAATGTACCCGCATATGAAAAGAGGAATTGGATTAGGTACAAAAGATTTATATATAAATGCTGGTGTCCTTTATATCAATCTCAAACGCTGGCGTAGCGATAATGTTATAAAGCTATTTATTGAATTTATTAAATCGTTCAATGGTTCAGTACCACATCTTGATCAAGGTGTGATAAATGGCGTTTTTCAAACAGGTAAGATAAAACTCCCGTTGCGATATAATGTTCAATCACCTATATATGCTATACACCGATATTCAGATTTGATTGATTATTTTAGCCTATCGTCTTTTTATTCCCCTAAAGAAGTCAAGGAAGCAAAACTGAAACCATGCATCATCCATTTCACTTCATTTTTTGTTGAACGGCCATGGTTTAGTTTTTGCTTGCATCCTTTTCGATCTCAGTACCGCAGATTTTTAAAAAATACTCCATTTGCAAATATCCCCTTGAAGACTAATGGTATTTCTATGACAAGTAAAATCAAAGATTTAGCATTCAAATACTTTCAACCATTTTATTTGATATTAAAACGCCGATGAACAGAATAATTATTCTCTCATACGATTATCCTCCTAATAATGGTGGTATTGCTCGGCTATGCAAGGAGATTACCAAAGGTTTTTTTGATCGTAATATCCCATTCCACGTAGTTACAAATGTAGCCGGTAGGTGTGATTATGAAAATCATGTCACTCGCCTTCCAGGCGCGCGTGGAAGAACAGAGCTGTCTATGTTAAAATGGCTTAGAGAAAATACTGATAAATCAGATATAATTATTTGTGATACATGGCACCCGGCAGGTTCACTTGCCATGATGTCAGGTCGTAAATTTTTTATCCTTGCTCATGGCGCAGAGTTTCTCCCAGGAATAGGGCTTTTTAGACATCGTATTTGGCCATGTTATCGCAGAATTGTTTTAAGAAAATCGGCCGGTATTATTGCAAACAGTCATTACACATGCAATCTTGTCAATAATATTGCTCCTGGATTAACAGTAAGGGCTATTCCGTTAGCAATTGATTCTCAGAGATTCCGCCCAACAATCAAAAAAGACACTGATGACATACTGCGTTTATGTTCCGTGTCTCGTCTTGAAAAGTTTAAGGGCCATGATTTCATACTCAAGACTATTGCTGCTCTTCCTCAGAATATACGTAGTAAAATAAGCTTTGAAATAGGAGGAATAGGCCCATACAAAGCTGAACTGGAACGACTCAGTAAGGATTTGGGACTTGAAAACATCGTGAAATTCATTGGCTTCATCCCTGAAGATGCTTTGAACGACTTCTATTCGCGAAATGATTTGTTCATACTTTGTACACGCGAAGAGCCTGACATGTGTAATGTTGAAGGTTTTGGACTCGTATTTGTAGAGGCTCAAGCTTGTGGAACAGCTTGTATAGGGACTAAAGCCGGAGGTATTCCTGATGCTGTTATAGATAAGAAAAGCGGATGGCTTATCAATCAGGACAACGATTTACAGCTTGCGACTTTGCTTACGTGTCTCGTTAACGACAAGTTGGCAGCGCATGCAATGGGCGCTTCAGCGCGTAAGCTTATGATCAAAGAATATAGTCTTTCGGGATATATAGATGGACTTCTTGCAGCAATTTCATATGGAAGACGCTAAGACTTTTGTATATCTTTATCGCTGCATCATTACTTTGCTTGTTGTTGTTTTAGGTTTTACTTACAAGAAATACCTTAACCGGAAGATAAACATCTTTTATGGTTATATTCTATGCGTTGCCATTTCCCTGTATTGGGCTTTTCGTCCTATAGATACTCATTATGGCCTTGGCGATACAAAAGGCTATGCATGGATGTTCTCTATCGTGTCGGGAGGAGGTGACCTGGAGTTTAAAGATGTTGGATTTGATTTCCTGATCAAACATATTCCCGGTACTGAGGTATGGCTATTCTTTCTCGTTATGGCGGCTATATACAATGTAGGTTATTTAGAGGCTGCAAGGCGCTTGACTCCGGTTAGATTTGGGGTTATGTTTATGCTTGTTGTATGCTCGTTCTCATTTACAGGATATGGGCTGAACGGTATACGTAACGGGGCAGCTGCGGCCTTGATGATGGTGGGCCTGTCGTCACAAAGAATTAGATATACCGCCTTGTTTGCGCTTTTGGCAATCTCACTCCATAAATCTTTATTGCTTCCGGTGGCCGCATATGTAGTATCTATATTTTATAATAAGCCTAAGCCTCTTTTGGCGTTTTGGATTATATGCTTCGTCCTTTCGTTTTTTGCAGCAGGATTTCTTGCCGATGCGATTCCATGGAATAAAATCATGGGAGATGACAGAGCTGTTGGATATCTCAACAGTACCTTTGAAGAAAATGATGCCACTTTCTCTCACACTGGGTATCGTTTTGACTTTATCGTTTATAGTTTCGTCCCAATCTATATCGCCTACAAAGCGATAACCGATGGGATAGTTAAGAGCAAGTTGTATATACGATTATTTACAGTATATATTATATGTAATGCTTTTTGGCTATTTACAATTTACATACCCTACAATAACAGGTTTGCATACCTGTCGTGGTTCATTTATCCATATCTCATAGGGATTCCTTTTCTTACCGATGGTAAATGGTGCACTACCAACAATATCCATTTATTGATTTTTCTAAACTTCTCATTCACTTTAATTATGTGGTTAATATGACCAGGGAAAAACATATGGTGAGCGTGCTGATGCCTGTTTATAACGGATTACCAATGATTAAGGCCTCGGTTGCATCACTTATATATCAGACATATACTGACTGGGAATGTATAATTGTTGATGACGGAAGTACCGATGGCACTTCGGAATTCCTTGATACTCTCACTGATACACATTTTCAGGTTATTCATCTAAGTAACAATTCTGGAAGAGCAATTGCCCGCCAGACAGCATTAGATGCAGCACATGGAGAGTTCCTTGCCATGCTTGACGCCGATGACCTTTATCATCCTGATAAATTAAAGCGTCAGGTTGACTTTCTTATAAGTCATCCGGAAATTAGCCTCGTGTCATCCGCGATGTGCTCCTTTGGCACTGCAAGCGATTTAAAATACAAACGTCAGATACAAACATATGGTTATCAAATAATAGAATATAAAAAAGTGCTCCCTTCACATGCCTGCTCAATGTTGAGAATGGAATATGCCCGTAAATGTTTCTATAAACCATATCTAAAACTTGCAGAGGATGTTGACTTTCTAGATCAATATTTGAAAGGTCGCAGTTATGCGGTAATATCGGATATTCTATACTATTATAGTGAAATAGATTCAGTTACAAAAGATAAACTTATTCATTATTATACAAATGGGATTCAGGCAGGTTTATCAAATATAATACAAGGCTTACGACTTTTTATATCCAATGGAGTTAAGTTTATTGTAGGGAAAATCTCCTATCCTTTTATTAATATGGAAACTATCCTAAAAAAACGCGGAACGGTATTGTCAAAGGAAGAATTGGAGTATTTCAATAATTCAATTCAGCCAATTATAGATAATGTCGTTGGCAAAAATCAGAAACATTCATGAAAATCCTTCATTTCATATATGGCTTAACGCTTGGTGGTGCAGAGTCATTTATACGCAGTTGTATGAAGGCCCTTAATGCAGATTGCATTGAATGGCACTTTGCCATTCAGAACCCATCAGTGACTAATCAGTTTTTCAAAGATAATGTTACGCCTGGTAATATTCATATTTTACCATCTTTTACGAAGAATCCTTTAGGCCAATTCCGAGCTTTGTCTAAGCTGATTAAAACAAATCAATTTGATATAGTACACATTCATGCTAATGCATTAATTAATCCCATCCCGATAATATGCTGTATGCATCTCAAACAGCGTTTTATTATTCATTCTCACAATACGGCTACAAATCGAGGCGCAGTATGTCATGCAGTTCATGGTGTCAATAAAGTTTGGCTGCAGCATTGTGCAAATGTTAAGCGGTTAGCCTGTTCAGAAATTGCCGGACGGTGGATGTTCGGCTACAAAAAATTTATAGTGGCCAATAATGCTATTGATGTCAGAAACTTCATCTTTAACGAAAATGGTAGGACGCAAGTGCGAAGTTTATACGGTATTACCGATGATGCTTATGTGATGGGGACTGTTGGGCGAATGGTTGAAGCAAAAAACTATCCTTTTATCATCTCGCTATTTAGGGAATATCTTAAGATTGACCAATCTGCCCGACTTCTTCTTGTAGGTGATGGCCCTCTGAGAGGTATGCTTGAAAAACAAACATCCGATATCTCTCAATTTGTTGTTTTTGTTGGTTCTCAACAAAATACAGTACCTTTCTATTCGGCGATGGATTGCTTTATTGCACCATCCTTTTTTGAGGGATTACCAATAGTTACAGTTGAAGCGCAGGCCTCGGGATTGAATATAATTGTATCAAATGCTATTCCTGATGAAGTCAATGTTTCAGGCTTGGTGAATAAGCTATCACTATCAGATTCGATGGAGAAATGGCTTAGCTTACTTAAGCAGCCCAAAGCAAGCAATCATGAACGAGTAATCAGAGGAACCAATTTGCTATCATGCCAGTTTGACATTCCATATCTTGCCAAAACGCTTCGGAACGTGTATATAGAATGAAAGTATTGCATGTATTCACATTGTTGACTACCCCGGAGTCTTTTTTTTACGGCCAGTTCGGCTATTTAGCTGAACATGGGCACGAGATACATTTGGTTACCGATGATGAGGAGGATATTGAATTCTCACGCAGGAATCATATCATATATCACCGCATCCCCATTATACGGGCTATATCGCCAATGGGTGATATTGGCACCATAAAGAAGCTGATGCAGCTCATCCGGCGGGAGAAATATGACGCGGTGTTCGGGCATACGCCAAAGGGTGCTATGGTTGCAATGATCGCTGCTAAATTAGCCGGAGTCAAGACGCGAGTATATTACCGCCACGGTCTTATATATACGACTGCAAAAGGTTTGAAACGGTCTATACTCAAGACCGTAGAGCGACTCACTGCGGCTTGCGCAACTCATATCGTCAATGTCAGTCCGTCGCTCAGTAAGCTTGCAGTAAAAGATCACCTCAACTCCAGCAGGAAACAGATTGTAATTGGTTTGGGAACGTGTGGGGGTATTGATACTATCGATATCTTTAATCCCACAAAGGTGTCGCAAGAAAAAGTATCGGCTCTGCGCCATGCGCTTGGTGTGCCTGATAATGCTTATGTCGTAGGATTCTGCGGTCGCCTCTGTCGCGATAAAGGCATTATTGAATTAATAGAGGGGTTCAGGATATTTCAACAAGCACATCCGGATATTGTCTCGTGCTTGCTACTTGTTGGGCCATATGACGCTCGCGACATCTTGCCGCCACAAGTCAAGGATGAAATTGAAGAGAACCATTCAATAGTAGCTCCGGGCAGTGTTTCACACCATTTTCTTCCCGACTATTACAGTCTCATGGATGTGTTTGTTTTTCCTTCCTATCGCGAGGGTTTCGGAATGACAGTCCTTGAGGCCTCGGCAATGCGGATTCCGGTATTGGTATCCCGTTCGCATGGCTGTGTTGATTCAATACGCGAAAATATCACCGGCTGCTACATTGATATTACTTCACAAAGCATTGCATCAGGTCTCTCTGATATGCTTGTCCCACAGTTGCGCCAGCGTCTC
>UMBP01054750.1_pt1 | contig 18006 bp, 14 predicted proteins | sample 1963991 | NCBI WGS metagenome assembly UMBP01 (sample SAMEA4835944, study PRJEB28245) | human gut metagenome | biome: gut microbiome; material: fecal sample | place: Denmark | collected 2008
CCGAAGCCACCGCCACCCCCGACCTGTCGCAGGTGAAAGCATTCCTCGTCGTCACCGTCGGTGACAAAACGTATCAGCCGATTCCGCTGACCGAAGAGGGCTATTATCGCCTCCGCCACGGCGACTGCATCAACATCGTCCATGTCACCCCGACAAGCATCGACATGCACGAGGCGAACTGCGACAATCAAGATTGCGTGGAGCAGGGCGAAGTGACGCTGGAAAACAAGGACACACGCATTCTGGGCAACATGATTATCTGTCTGCCGAATCAGGTGACGCTCCAGCTGTACAGCCGCGACGAATTGATGGACTGGCTGACGACCGTGCAGGAGGACGCAGCAAATGAATAAGCAGCGAATCACCACAAAACAGCTTGCGCTGTGCAGTGTGCTGCTGACGCTGATGCTGGTGCTGGGCTGGGTAGAGAGCCTGTTTCCGCCGCTGATGGGCGTGCCGGGCATCAAGTTAGGCTTAAGCAACGGCGTGCTGATTTTCGCGGTCTACATGCTGTCCCTGCCGACGGCGTGGGTGCTGATGCTGCTGAAAGTGGTGCTGTCCTCGCTGTTTTTGGGCGGCGTGGCTGCGCTGCCGTACGCACTGGCCGGCGGCGTGCTGTCGCTGGCAAGCATGTGCCTTCTTTCGCGCATGAAGTGGATGCACCCGGTCACGGTCAGCATTGTCGGCGGCGTAATGCACAACGTCGGGCAAATCGTGATGGCGATGATTATCCTCCACACGTCGCAATTGGCGTACTACATGGCTGTCCTGATGCTCAGCGGCATTCTCTTCGGCGCGCTGACCGGCGTGAGCGCCACGCTGGTGATGAAGCACATGAAGCATATCAAGTGGGGGAAATAGCGAAGGGGGGCAGGGGGCGACCGCAGACTTCATCTGTTTTCATGCTTTCTTGTCGCCTCCGCAGAGGTGAAGCCCTCTGCACGACAAAAACCAACTAACACAGAAAACAAAAAGCAGGACTACCTCCACGCCGGAGACAGCCCTGCTTTTTGTTGTGCGAATGAAACCATCAGAAGAAAAGGAAACGCTTCTTCTGATACGGCTCGCTTGACATGCCCTTGAAATCATAGCCCGTCGCGGCAATCGCAGCTTTCACCTGCGCTTCGTCCAGCGGATCTTCGGAAATGACCACCGTTTCACCCTTGCCATGGGAGGAAGTCACCTTCTTGACCGCCGGGAAAGCCTTGCGGATTGCGTCGTTGACATGGCTCTCGCACATGCCGCACATCATGCCATCAATTTTCAGCGTCGTTTTTGTCATCAGCCCTCATCCTTTCGATGAATGCAATATACCCCATCAGGGTATCTGAATGATAGCACCAGCGCGGCGGATTGTCAAGCGGTTTCGTTCGATGTGACTAACTTTTTAAGGTAACACCGCACAAATGCGGTGGTGTCTTAGCGGATGCCCGACCAGAGCGCATCATTTTCCGCTTGAAACGCTTCCCTCAGCGCATTTTCATCTTCAGTAGATACATCCTGTTCAAAAATCAGGATGCCGTCCATATCCGGGTCATATTCCCAGACCTGCAGGGTCAGCACATCATTGTAGTGCCGGACGGTATAACCATCCGCGTCGAACGTCCAGTCCTCTTTCTCCTCGCCAACCGCCCAGCGCAGCAGCACCGCCTCCGTCCCCTCAAAACGGTACAGCGTTTCTCTGTGAATGCCGCCCGCCAAGCCGCCGTTCACAGAACTCCTTACAATCTTGCGTTCCGCATCAAGGTCGTAATTCGTGAACGTCAGCGGACAGAGAACATACTGTTCGCCATCAAAAATGAAAAACTGGTAGACAAAATTGCTCGCGCCGCGCTGTGTCAGTATCACCACATCGTTGATGCCGTCGAAGTTGACATCCGCATAGGAAAGGTACGGGTCTTTCTCGCCGGACACGAAGCAGAGTTCCTGCCCGTTGTCCGCAATCAGGCGGTGGATGTACTCGTTCTCCGTCGTCTGCCCGATAATTTCCGCGCGGACAGGGGCGATGGTCATCAGGAGAAGCAAGGCAAGCAGGCAGAAACGGGAAATACAGTTCTTCATAAAGAATACTCCTTTCGCATTGGTGTGCTAATGAAAGAACGAATACGGGGCGGCAATTCATCCGCAGAAAAAAAGGAAATTTCTTCATCGTCTGAAATGGAAATGCTTGCAAATTACTGATGTTTGCGTTATAATGAAAATGGTAATTTATGATTCATACTATTTCCAGATAAGAATGCGCCAAGATGCGCGGCGAATTTTTCATTCTGGCTAACGTGAATGGAACGCAGCGTAGCAGCGCTACGCTAACTGGAATGAGCGGACGCCAGAAGGGAAAAGGCGCAAGCAGATGGCGCAGGTGAATCTGGAAATAGTATCAAGGTTTCTTGCTGGGGAAGCGGGGAAAGGGGTGTTTGCCACGGCGCACGAAGGAGCAGCGCAATACTGCCGCAAAGTGGACAAGCGTGAAATTCCGGTCTGTCCGATTTTAGGGGTCAATATTGCAGTCATCAACATGAATTGGCTGCTGAAATATTTGGCGCAGAATATTCATCAATTGCAGGGAGATTACATCTGCGTATCGAATGTACATACAACCGTCGTCAGTTACGAGGATGCGGACTACCGTGCCGTGCAGAACGGCGGTTTGATGGCGATTCCGGATGGCAATCCGCTGGCGCAGGAGGCGCGGCGGCGCGGGTATCCGCAGATTCAGCGGACAACCGGGCCTGACCTGATGATGGAGGTCTTTCGGCAGTCCACGGCACACGGCTGGCGGCATTATTTCTACGGCAGCACGCAGGAAGTGCAGGAGAAAATGATCGCGCGCCTGCAGAAGGAGTATCCGGGGCTGGTAATTGCGGGCACAGACGCGCCGCCTTTCCGCGAACTGACACCGGAGGAAGATGCGCTTGCCGTGGCGCGCATCAATCAGGCGCAGCCGGATTTTGTGTGGGTCGGGCTGGGAGCGCCGAAGCAGGAGCGCTGGATGGCGGCGCACCAAGGGCGTGTGCACGGGCTGATGATTGGGGTCGGCGCGGGCTTTGATTTCTTTTCGGGCAACGTCAAGCGTGCCCCGTTATGGATGCAGAAGCACAGCCTGGAATGGCTCTATCGCCTGATGCAAGACCCGAAGCGGCTATTCCAGCGCTACTGGAGCACGAACCTGAAATTCATCTGGAACGCGACCATCAGGAGAAAGTAAATGCAGCAAACGACAAAACAGCCCGCTGTACTGCTGGTACACGACTATTATCAGGTTCCCGGCGGCGAGGATGTCGTTGTGGCGAACGAGAAGCACCTGCTGGAAACGCACGGTCACGCTGCGGCGCTGTATGCGCGGCGGAACGAGGAAATTTCGCGCATGGGAGCGCTGGAGAAAATCCGCAGTGCGCTGGGGATGTTTTTCAGCATCCGTACATACCGCGAGGTTCGGCGGAGCATCCGCGAAAACCGGATTTCGCTGGTGCATGTGCACAACACGCTGCCGCTGATTGGCCCGGCAGTGTATTATGCGGCATTGTGCGAGGGCGTTCCCGTGGTGCAGACGGTGCACAACTTCCGCCTGCTCTGCCCGAACGCGCTTTTCTACCGCGACGGCCATATCTGCGAGGACTGCACGAAAAAGGGGCTGCACTGTGCGGTGAAGCACCGCTGCTACCGCGGCAGCCGCCTGCAGACGGTGCTCTGCGTGCTCAGCACACGTTTGCACCGTGCCCTCAAAACGTACAGCCGCCTGCATTACATCACCCTGACGGACTTCAACCGGCAGAAGCTGCTGGCGCTTGAGCAGATTCCGCCGGAAAACGTGTCCGTAAAGCCGAACTTTGTGGAACCGCCGGAGACGATTGTGCCATATGCGGCGCGCGAAAATCAGGTGGTGTACATCGGTCGGCTGGATGCGCTCAAGGGCATTCGGCTGCTGCTGGAGGCGTGGGTGCGCTACGAGCGTTCAGGCGGGGGCATGAAGCTAATCATCTGCGGTACAGGGCCGGAGGAAGCATGGTGCCGCGAATATCTGACGCGGGAAAAGCTGAAGCAGGCGGAGCTGCGCGGCTTTGTGCCAAATTCGGCGGCACGGGCGCTGATGGGGCAGTCCAAGGCGCTGATTCTGCCGACACAGTGGTATGAAGGCTTCCCGATGACAATTGTGGAAGCCTTCAGCGTCGCCACGCCGGTGATTTGCTCGGATTTAGGCAACGCGGGTTCCCTGATTTCGGACGGCGTGACGGGCTTCAAGTTTCCGGCGGACTCGGCGGAACAGCTGGCGCAGACGCTCAACCGGCTGCAGCACGCGGAATCCGTCAGCGAGGGCGCATTGAAAACGTATCAGGAGAATTTCACGGCGGAAGCAAATTATCGTCAGCTGATGGCGATTTACAGCAAGGCGATGCAGAAAAGCGGCGAAAGGAACGAACCATCATGCGGCTGATTGTGGCAGATGTACGGAGCACCAGCACAGACGGCATTGCCGCTGGGCATTATTTCACCGTCGCGCAGAATTATCTTGACCTGTTCGGCGCGGAGATGGATGTGCGCATTGCGGGCGGGCCGGTGTACGGCGACCGCTTCGGGGACAAGCTGATTCGTCTGCCGCATGATTACATCGTGGGCAGTTCTGCGGTGCGCAACAAACGCGCCGTGTTCCAGAACGTGCGCGCGCTGCTTCGGGAAGCGCAGGATGACGTGATTGTCCTCCAGTGCAGCGCCGTCGCAACAGCGTATCTGGGGCTTGCACTGTTCAAGAAGAAAGAAACGCGGGTCTACACCATCCAGTACAGCACCGACGGCGTCAATTCGCTGCTGAAACGGGGGCTGTATGCGCTGTGCAGGCGGAAAATCAGCGGCGTTATCTGCCCCAATGCAGCCATTGGCGCAGCGTACGGGCGGCCGATGTGCGTCGTATCCGATTACATCAGCACAGGAACGATGCAGCCGCCTGTGCCGTATGCGCAGAAGCGCTATGATTTCGGCATGGTCGGGCTGATTACGTCGGACAAAGGCGTCGTTGAGGCGGCAAAGCAGCTGCGGAACACGCCGTATCGGGTGCTGATTGCGGGTCGGGTGCAGGAAGCGCCGCTGGAGGCGGAGCTGCGGGCAGTCTGCGCGGGCGCAAAGAACATCGAGCTGCGGCTGGAATACCTGTCCGAAGCGGCGTATGACGAGGCGATTCGCCAATGCCGTTACTGCATCCTAAACTATTCGGAGAATTACTCCCTGCACAGCAGCGGCGTTGTATTCGATATTCTCTTCCGGGGCGTGCCGATTGTGGGCAGCCGCTGCGGGACGCTGCAAATGGTGGAAGCAAACGAATTGGGCAAAACGGTATCCAGCATGGCGGATTTTGCGCCGGAAAGGCTGCTGGATGAAGCCGTGCATGACCGCTATGTGCGCAACATTGCGCGCTACTGCCAATCTCAGGCGCAGGAGCGGGAAAAGCTGCGGGATTTTCTGACGCAGGGCGCAGCGGAATAACCATGCCGCACAGCGCAGAGTGAAAGGAGGGGCTGAAGCGTGAAGATCATGTGGATGGGGAATATTATCCTCCCTGCCATTGCGGAAAAAGAATCGCTTCCTCCGGTGTATATCGTGGGCTGGCTGGTCGGGCTGTCGCGGCGGCTGACGCAGCTGCCGGATGTGGCGCTGACGTATGTGTTTGACGCGCCGAAAGCGCTGACGGGCGAAGTGGACGGCTACCGCTATTACGGGCTGGTCAACCCCACACGCCCTACGCAGCGGTGCGGGGAAGCCTACACCCGGCAGCTGGAGGATATTCTGCGCAAAGAGCAGCCGGATGTCATTCACCTCTGGGGCACGGAAAATCAGCACACGCTGGCCATGGTTGATGCGGCGGAACACATGGGGATGCGCGAGCGGATTGTAATTTCTATTCAGGGGCTTCTGTCCATATACGCGGAGCATTATCGCGCTTATCTGCCGGAACACGTCTGCCACGGGCACACGCTGAAGGACTTGGTGAAGGGCAATATCGTCCGGCAGGAAGCAATCTACCGCCGCGTCGGGCAGTATGAACAGGAAGCCCTGCGCAGGGTGCAGCACGTTATCGGGCGCACCGACTGGGATGCCGCCTGCATGGCGGAGCTTGCCCCGCAGGCGGCCTATCATTTCAACAACGAAACGCTGCGGGACGAGTTCTACACCGGCGAATGGTCGCTGGACAACTGCGAGCCGCACAGCCTCTTCTGCAGTCAGGCGCATGTGCCGCTCAAGGGGCTGCATCTGCTATTGCAGGCGCTGGCGATTGTCCGCAAGCGCTATCCCGATGTCAAGCTCTATGTGGGGCGCAAGGACTATGGACGCATTCCGCCGCCTGCGCGCAATGCCTATGAACGGTACATCCACCGTCTGCTGCGCGAAAGCGACCTCTACGACCATGTTGTTTTTACCGGAAGCCTGAATGCACAGCAAATGAAGGAGCGGTATCTAAAAAGTCAGGTATTTGTGCTGCCGTCGAGCATTGAAAACTCCCCCAATTCGCTGGGCGAGGCGATGCTGCTTGGCGTACCGTGCATTGCGTCGGATGTCGGCGGCGTGCGCTGTCTGATGACGCACGGCGTGGAAGGGCTGATTTATCCGGCAGACGACCCGCATTTGCTGGCATATGATATCTGCGAGATGTTCGCGCATCCGGAAAAAGCGGCGCAGATGGCGCGCGCCGGGCGAGAACACGCTGGAAAAACGCATGATGCGCAGAAGAATCTGGAGATACTGCATCAGATTTATACGGAGATTGCACGATGAAAATCCGAATCACAAAGAACCATGTGGATGCACTCTGCGTGCTGATTGGCGTGCTGGGCATGGGCTCGCTGTATTTTCAGGTGTTGCGGATGCCGCTGATGGCAGCCATGCTGATTGCGTCGATTCTGCTGCTGACGCGGGCGCATCATCCGAAAATCAGCGCCCAGAACATACGCCTGACGCTGCTGCTGACGGCGGCGCTGCTGCTGACGAGCTTCGTCAACCCGCAGAACGGCATCCACATCAACGATATTGTCATTTGGCTGTGCAACATCGGCTATGTGCTGGTTCTGCAAAGCTGCATCGGGTATCGGACGTATATGCGGCTGTATACCAAAGTCATGCTGGCAGAGGCGGTCATCAGCCTGATTTCCTTCGTCATCGGCGATTTGCTGTCGCTGCCGCTGCCGCTGCTGCACTACGAAGTTTCCAGCGTCAACGGATTTTATCTGACGCCTTATTTTACCTTAGGCTGGCTGAACATCCCGGTTTTCCACCGCAATGCGGGTATGTTCAACGAGCCGGGCAGCCACCAGATTTTCCTGAACTTCGCGCTGCTGTTCCTGATGAGCGACGAAACGCGCATGGGCATGAGCAAAAAGAAATACTGCTGGGCAATTGCGCTGCTGATCGTCACCATCCTCAGCACGCTGTCCACAACAGGCTTTATTTGTCTGGGCGTTGTGCTGCTGACGGTGGCATTCCGCAAAAAGGGCGGGAAAATGGCGCGCAGCATCAAGATGGCGGCGTTCGTTGGGCTGATTTTGCTGTTTGTCATCGAGTCTGTCACGGGCGTGGTGGAACGCAAGATTGTCGGACGAAATTCCGGCGGTTCATTCTACACGCGGTGGAACGACACCTTCAGCGGCTTTGAAATCGGGCTGGAATCCCCCATTGCGGGACAGGGCGTTTTCTCGGAGCGAAAGGCGGAAATCCTGCTGGAACACAGGGTGCAGAACATTTCCAACGGCTTTGCCGCCTTCGTCATGGATACAGGGTTGATTCTCCCGGCAGTTTGGCTGTGGCTGACGTACCGCGGTATCCGCACCAAATTTGCCAAGGCGCGTCTGCTGTATGTGCTGGGCGTTTTCCTGCTGTATTTCCTGTGCATCAACACGGAGGGCGTTTTCCTGAACATACTGTTTTTGGGGCTGCTGGGCAAGTGGCAGCCGGACGCGGAGGACACGCCTGATCTGCCGGCAAATGCGCGCAGCCAGAAGAAGCGCAGGAGGCGCTGCACTGTGCCGCCGGAAAAACTGCGCCTGACGTTTAACACGCAGCCGGAGGACGCGGCGCAGGAGCAGACAGGCGAAACAGGCGGAGAGGAATCATGAACACAGCATCAAGGAGCGAAAACACGGCACGCAACATCGGTGTAGGCGCAGTACGGCAGGTGGTTACGCTGCTGTTGGCTTTTGCCGTGCGAACGGTGTTCGTGCGCCGGCTGGGCGCGGATTATACGGGTGTCAACGGGCTGTACAGCAACATTCTGGCCATGCTGTCATTGGCAGAGCTGGGTGTGGGCAACGTGCTGGTGTACAGCTTGTACGCACCGCTGCACCGGGGCGACACGGGCGAAATCCAGCACCTGCTGGGCTATTATCGTCGCATTTACCGCCTGATTGCGCTGGCGGTAGCGCTGCTGGGCGCGGCGGTAATCCCCTTCCTGCCGCTCATCATCAGCAGTGAGCTGCCGATGGCACAGCTAATCGTCTACTATGTGCTGTACTTGGCGAACTCCGTGGCTTCCTATCTGGTCATCTACAAAACGACGCTGATTCAGGCTGACCAGAAGGCATATTTGCAAAACATGGTTTCCGCCGCGGCGCTGGTGTTGCAGTATGCGGCGCAGATGGCGTGCCTGCTGATTTGGGGCAGCTATCTTGGCTATTTGCTGATTCAGATTGCCTGCACCCTCCTGCAGAACGCGGTGCTGAGCCATTTAGCGGATAAGATGTACCCCTTCCTGCGGAAAAAGCAGAAATGTGCGCCGATGCACCGCAAGCAGGAGCTGAACGACAACATCCGCTCCATGTTTCTCTACAAGCTGGCGACAATACTTATCAACAACACGGACAACATCCTGATTTCCGTCATGCTGGGCACGGTGTTCGTCGGCTACTACTCCAACTACGCGTCGCTGACGACGTATGTGACGACATTCGTCTCCATCGTGATTACCGGCATTTCCGCCAGCTTGGGAAATCTGAATGCCGAGAAAAATTCGGAAAAGTCATACGCCATGTTCCGCAACCTGATTGTCCTCTTCGGGGCGATTACGGGCTTCTGCGTCGCCGCATACGGCGCGATTGTGCAGGATTTCATCCCCATCTGGGTGGGCGAAGAATACCTGATGGACACAGGGACGGTAGCAGCGGTGCTGTTCACGTTCTACCTGAGCACCATCGTCGCGCCTGTGTGGATGTACCGCGAAACGCTGGGGCTTTTTCGGCAAATGAAGTATGTTATGTTTATGACGGCGCTGGTCAACATCCTGCTGTCCATCCTGCTGGGGCACTTCTTCGGCGTGGCGGGCATCATCGGCGCAACAGGGCTGGCGCGGCTATGCACCATCTTCTGGTATGAGCCGAAAGTGCTGTTCCATCGCACCTTCGGGCGCAGCGCTGCCGCGTATTTCAAGGCGCAGGGCGGCTTGCTGCTGCTCAACGGCGCGGTGATGGCGCTGTCGCTGCTGCTGTGCGCGCGGATGGGGCATACGCTGATGTGGATTATCCTCAAGGGCATCACCTGCGCGGCGGTGACGGCGCTCCTGTACACGCTGGCGCTGGGGCGGACGGCAGAATATCGCTGGATGCTTGAAAAAGGGCGGAGTTTCTTGCGCAAATGGAGGAAGAAGGCATGATCGATCAGGAAATGCAGCACTGCCGTAAAATTGTGCGTTTTGACCCTACCATTTCAACAGCGAATCAGGGAGATTTCATCATCCGCAACGCCTGCGAGCATGTGCTGCACGACTGCTTTCCTGTGCAGCTGTCCGTCGCCGTGCCGGTTCGGGACAGGCTGTCGAAAGTGTCGATGAAGCACGTCGGCAGTGCGGATTACGCATTTGTCTGCGGGACGAATCTGCTTTCCTCGGACATGCGCCGCCAAAGGATGTGGAATATCCGCCTGCGGGACGCGGTGATGATGCGCTGCGGCGATTTGCACAAGCGGGAGCTGCTGAATTTCCGCCTGATTCGTGAGAAATTTCAGCGCACGCATATCATTTTGCTGGGTGCGGGGTGGTATCAATACCAGGACGAGCCGACAGGATACACGAAGCGGATTCTAAAAACGCTGCTGGATGGGCAGTACCTGCACGCGGTGCGCGACGAATACACGCGCCAGCGCCTGCTGAAGCTGGGCATCACGAACGTGCTGAATACGGCGTGCCCGACAATGTGGGGGCTGACAGCCGACAAATGCGCGCAGATTCCGACGCACAAGGCGGAGCGCGTCGTGACAACGCTGACGGACTACCGCAGCAGCCCGGAGCAGGATGCGCAGATGCTGACCATGCTGCAAAAGCACTATCGCGAGGTGTATGTGTGGCTGCAAGCCGTTGAGGACTACGCCTGCCTGCGCCAGATGGATGCGCGCGTGACGCAGAATTTGCACCTGATTCAGCCGAATCTGCGAGATTACACGGCGCTTTTGGCGTCAGGCGGGATTGACTACGTTGGCACGCGGCTGCACGGCGGCATCCACGCAATGAACATGGGCTGCCGAAGCCTGATTCTGGCGGTAGACAACCGCGCAAGTGAAATCGCGAAGGACACGAATCTGCCTGTCCTGCCCCGCGGCGGAAATTTGGATGTGCTGGAGGAGCGCATCTGTTCCGCATGGGAGACGCAAATTGATTTGCCGACCACGGCAATTCGGCAATGGAAAAATCAGTTCCGCGAGACAGATGCAGAGAAAGTGCCTTGATTTTCGTATAAAATGCGGCTTTCTGCGCGGTAAGTATTGACAGCCGACTTGTAATTTGTTACAATATAGCTGGAATTGGGAAAGAGATTGCTATATCCACCGGGAGCACTGCAGCTCGCCGCGAAAAGAAAGATGGAAAGCAGCAATCGCTTGCCATTGGCACAACCATACGTCGTGCCGGAAGATTGCACAGAACAAGGAGTGAGGACGATGAAGGACAAAAAGTGGATGCGAAAGGCATTGTCTTTCCTGCTGGCTGTATTCATGGTGACGGGCAGTATGGGAACAGTGCTGACGGCGGCTGCAGAAGAGCCGGAAACTCCGCCGGCGGAAACGGTTGAGGTCGTGCCGACGGAAGCACCGGAAGCAACGGATGTTCCTAAGGTAACGGAAATCCCCGAAGTGACGGATGTTCCCGAAGCAACGGAAGCGCCCGAAGCGACGGATGTTCCCGGAGCGACGGATGTTCCCGAAGCGACGGATGTTCCCGAAGCAACGGAAATCCCCGAAGCGACGGATGTTCCTGAAACAACGGAAATCCCCGAAACGACGGAAATCCCCGAAACGACGGATGTTCCCGAGGTAACGGAAGCGCCCGAAATCGTGGACGAAGCAGCCGTAGATTACAGCCGCTCCGTGCTGGATAACGAGTTCTTTGACTCCGGCTTTGCCGCGACGTTCAGCAGCGCACAGCTGTACCTGAATCCGACGGGCGATGAACTGGTTGGTCAGGTAACTGGCGTAGTGTATGTGACGCATCGTCCGCAGAAGGGTCAGCTGAATGAACGGATTTCCGTCTGCGTGTATGACCAGACGGCTGGCGTTGCATATGGCTATCTGGCGGCGGATGCAGTGCATCCCGTGCCGGAAGAGGGCATTGAGAATCAACGTCACACCGGTGTTTTCGCGAGCGGCGTGGAAATGCCCAGTGCCCTGCTGGTGCTTGCGGCTGCGACGGAAGAACCCGTGCCGACCCCTGCACCCACGCCCGTGCCGACGGAAGAGCCTGTAGTTGAGCCGACCGAGGAACCCGTTGTTGAGCCGACCGAAGAGCCCGCTGTCGTGCCGACCGAAGAACCCGTTGTTGAGCCGACCGAGGAACCCGCTGTTGAGCCGACCGAAGAGCCCGCTGTCGTGCCGACCGAAGAACCCGTTGTTGAGCCGACCGAGGAACCCGCTGTTGAGCCGACCGAAGAGCCCGCTGTCGTGCCGACCGAGGAGCCTGCTGTTGAGCCGACCGAGGAACCCGCGTCGACCCCTGCGCCTACGGACGTGCCGGATGACCTCGAAAACATCGACCGCGCGGATGTGATTATTCCGGGCAAACCGACGTTCGAAATGGACAAGGCGACGGCGGAGCTGGGCGAGAATATCACCTTCACCATCCACACGAAGAACGCCACCAAGATTTTGATGTACATTGACGGCAGCGTCAACCGCTACATCTACGACGTGCCCACTGACACATCGACGCTTACCATGTCCTTCTCCTCGATGGGGAGCAAGGGGGGCAAGCGCACCATCGCGTTCCAAGCCTACAACGGCAATACGCCCGGCGAAAAGTCCGCTGAACAGACGATTACGCTGACAAAGCCGTCTGTCAAGCCGCAGGTAACGGTAAAGAATATCGACAAGACGACCGTGGGTCTGGGCGAAAACATCACCTTCACCCTGAGCATCAAGAACGCCTCGAAGGTGCTGATGTACATCGACGGCAGTGTCAACCGCCGCTTCGAGGACATCACCCCCGATATGACGGAATACACCTTCACCATGTCCTTCTTGTCGCTGGGAAGCAATGGGGGCAAGCGCACCATTGCGTTCCAAGCCTATAACGGCACGACGGCGGGTGAAAAGACCTCCGAACGTGTTGTGACTGTCGCAAACGAAAGCCCGAACAAGCCGACCGTGACCAGCTGGAGTTTGAACAAATCCACGGTTGATTTGAACGAAACCATCACCTTCACCATCAACACCAAGAACGCAACGAAGATGCGTGTCTACATTGATGGCAAGCTGAACCGCTACATCTACGACGTGAAGGACGGCGCAACGACGTTCCAGATGTCCTTCTCGACGCTCGGTTCAAACGGCGGCGTGCGCACGGTGGCATTCCAGCCCTACAATGGCAACACGCCCGGCGCTATGTCCGACACCAAGACGATTACCATCAGCGTGGCGAACAAGCCGCGGGTTGAGCTGCTGAAAATCAGCAATCCGAACGCGACGCTGGGCGAAAATATCACCTTCACCCTGCGCATCAAGAACGCCACGAAGGTGCTGATGTACATCGACGGCAGTGTCAACCGCCGCTTCGAGAACATCACCCCTGATATGACGGAATACACCTTCACCATGGCGTTCTCTTCGCTGGGGAACAACGGGGGCAAGCGTACCATTGCGTTCCAAGCCTACAACGGCGCAGTCGGCGGCGACAAGACCACCGCAACCACCATTTCCCTGATGAGCGGTTCGTCTGCTGCCCCCGTGATTGCGAATGTCAAGATTGACAAGACGACCGCGGTGCTGGGCGAGCAGATTAAATTCACTGTTTATCTGGACAACGCGACGAAGCTGCTGATGTATGTCGACGGGCAGGTGAACCGCCGCTTTGAGGACGTAACGACCAGCATGTCGAAGTACGAGTTCACGATGTCGTTCTCGTCGCTGGGGAATAATGGCGGCGTCCGTACGATTCAGTTCCAGCCTTACAACGGCACGACGGCGGGCGAAAAGTTTAAGGCGTACACGATTACACTGACGACGACCGTGGTCAACAAGCCGGAAGTCGTCAACTTCACCATGAATCCCAGCCGCGTGAAGCTGAATGTGCCGGCGACGTTCACGGTCAACACCAAGAACGCGACGAAGGTCGTCCTGTATGTGGACGGCAAGGCGAACACCAGCTATCCGACGACTGGCGATGTGACGGTTATCGAGCGCGCCTTCGCCTCTTTGGGCAGCGGCAACGGTGTCCGCACGATTCAGTTCAAGCCCTACTACGGAACGACCGCTGGCGAACTTTCCCCGGCGCAGTCCCTGACGCTGTATGTGACCGATGATCCGCTGACCGTGACCGTTCCTGCCGCGAAGCAGGGCGAGGACCTGACGGTGACGTGGACGGCTGCTGGCGGCGCAACGAAGTATCAGCTGCTGCTGACCACGCCGGACGGCACGGCTTCGCTGCTGGGCGAAACGGCGGCGCTGAACTACACGGTGCCGGGTCTGAAGCTGCTGCAGCCGGGCGACTACACCATCACGGTCAAGGCGCTGTCCGGCAATACGGAGTTGGAATCTGTCAACAAGGCATTCACGGTGACAGGCGACTTCGTGTTCGCGGTTCGTGACGACTCGACGGGCATTGTGGTCGTCAAGTACAACGGCACGGCATCGACGCTGACCGTTCCGAACACGGTGGCAGGTCTGCCGGTGGTGGAAATCGGCGCGCAGGCGTTCGAGGGCAACACGAAGCTCAAGAGCGTAACCCTGCCCGCGACGATTGAAATCATTGGCCGCCGCGCGTTCGCGGAATGCAAGAACCTGCTGGAAGTTAAGTAAAAATTCATAGGAATTACGAAAGCCGGGAATTGCTGGCAAGGCAGTCCCCGGCTGTTTTGGTGCGAAAAAAACATACTTGCGATTGACGTTTCCCTGCCTATCTGCTATCATAAGATAAGCGCCCGCTATATGCCGCACACAAAAGGAGGTATGCCCAATGGAGCAGCTTGAAGTTCTGACCGAAGTGCAGGATTTGCGGAAGGTTTGGCCGCATGAAGCACTGGATTTTACGCCGTGGCTGGCGAAGGATGAGAACATCGCGATTCTGGGCAATGAAATCGGCATGGAAATTGCAGTCGACGGAACAGAATCTGCTGTGGGCGATTTCAGCGTGGATATTATCGCGACCGATATTGCAACAGGGCAGAAGGTTATCATCGAAAACCAGCTGGAAGATACCAACCACGACCATCTGGGCAAACTTATCACCTACGCTGCTGGGAAAGAAGCTCGGACGATTATCTGGGTGGTAAAGCACGCACGCGAGGAACACCGCGCGGCGATTGAGTGGCTGAATAACCACACGGATGACGACATTGGCTTTTTCCTGTGCGAAATCCACCTGTATAAAGTCGGCAGCTCCAATCCTGCGGTGAAGTTCAGCGTGATTGAGAAGCCGAATGACTGGATTAAGAGCGTCAAGAAAAATCAGCAGCAGACAGAAAGCCAGCAGTTCCGCTTGGATTACTGGACAGCCTTCAATGAATATGCGTATGCAAACGCGCAGTTCGCAAGGCAATTTGGCAAGCGAAAAGCATCAAACAAAATGTGGATGAACCTGAGCATTGGCTCATCTGTTTATGATATTTGCTTACGCGCGGTTAAAACAGAAAATCTGCTTGTTGTTGAACTGTATATTCGCGGCGACAAGGATCTTTATCATCAGTTATTTGAAAAACAGAATGCCATTGAGCAGGAATTGGGCGTTACGCTTGACTGGCGGGAACTTCCAGAAAAGAAAGCAAGCCGCATTATGCTGACACGGCAGGTCAATTTCGACGACCGCAGCGCGTGGAATGCACAGTTTGACTGGATGATGGAGATGTCACTGAAATTCAAGAAAGTATTCAAGAAGTACCTATAATATGAAAATGCCCCCGGAAGCCATGCCTCCGGGGGCATTTTTCAATTTTCCTGCGTTATCTGCTTGCCCTTTTTCCCTTCTCCTTTTTCCACAATTCTTCCACCGAAAACTCCGCATGGCAGTTCGGGCAGGAAAAATACGGATTGCGGAAGTCAACTGTGCCAATCATCTTGCCGTCTTCCGTGGAAAAATCGTAGTTCTTTGCTTCTTCGGAACGGGAGTTCACCAAATGATGCGCCGTTTCCACTGTGAGTGCTGCCTTGCAATGCGGGCAGAAATGCTTCTTCATGAACACAAAGATAGGATGCGTGACGGTGTACTTGATATTTTTCATCAGGACAGTCTCCTTCCCCCTTGATTGTAGCAAAAGCAGCAGATTTTCTATTCCCCTGGAAATAATAACGCCAAAATCCCCCGGAAGCCCATACTTCCGGGGGACAAACTATCTTATTCCGCCTTTGCGCTCTCTCTTGTATAATTCAGCAGCCCGCCATAGAGGATGCAGCCCTGCTGGCGCGCGGTCAGCGGCATCAGCACAATGTAATCCTCGTCCTTCGTGTCGTTATGCAGCACGAACGTGTCGCTGCCGCTTTCCACCGTCTCGCGGACGTGCGGCAGACTCAGCGTGTCGCCCTGCGCGATGCGGTCGTAATCCGCCTCATTCTGGAACGTCAGCGGAAGAATGCCATTGTTGATAAGGTTCGCCTGATGAATACGGGCGAACGACTTCGCGACGACAGCGCGGATACCCAGATACAGCGGGACAAGCGCGGCGTGTTCGCGGCTCGACCCTTGCCCGTAGTTCATGCCCGCAACGAGGATGCCGCCGCCTTCCTTCTTCGCGCGCGCCGGGAACGTCGCGTCCACGGGCGTCAGGCAGAAGTCCGACAAGTACGGCACGTTCGAGCGGAACGGCAGGAGCTTCGCGTCCGACGGCGCAATGTGGTCGGTGGTGATGTTGTCCTCCATCTTCAGCAGCACCTTGCCGGAAATCGCGTCTGCCAGCGGCTTGCCCAGCGGGAAGGGCTGAATGTTCGGGCCGCGGACAACATCCACCGTGTCCTCTTCGCCCGGCGCGACCGGGGGGATGACCAGATTGTCGTTGACGGTGTACGTCTCCGGCATCGGGATGTCGAGGTCAATGTCAAGGCAGCGCGGATCCGTCAGCACGCCAGTCAGCGCCGTGACAGCCGCCGTCTCGCAGGAGACAAGGTAAATGCCGGCGGATTTGGTGCCGCTGCGGCCGTAGAAATTGCGGTTGTTCGTGCGAACGGAGACGGCGTTCGTGCGCGGCGACTGCCCCATGCCGATGCACGGCCCGCAAGCGGATTCCAGAATGCGCGCGCCCGCCGCAATCATGTCCGCCAAAGCGCCGTTGCGTGCCAGCATCGTCAGCACCTGCTTCGATCCGGGGCCGATGACAAGGCTCACGTCCGGGTGCACAGTCTTGCCCTTCAAAATCCGGGCGACGCGCATCATGTCGGTATAGGAAGAGTTCGTGCAGGAACCGATAAACACCTGATCGACCTTAATCGGACCACACTGCTTGACGGTTTCCACGATGTCAGGCATATGGGGCTTCGCGACGAGCGGCTCAAGCGCGGCCAAATCAATGTCGAGGATTTCGTCATACGTCGCATCCGGGTCTGCGGACAGCGGCACGAAGTCCTGCTCGCGCTGCTGCGCTTTGAGGAACGCATGGGTCACTTCATCCGACGGGAAGATGGAGGTCGTCGCGCCGAGTTCCGCGCCCATGTTCGTAATCGTCGCGCGCTCCGGGACACTCAACGTTTTCACGCCGTCGCCGATGTACTCCATCACCTTGCCGACGCCGCCCTTGACGGTCAGCCGGCGCAGGACTTCCAGAATAATGTCCTTCGCCGCAACGCCGTAGGACAGCTTGCCATGCAGGCGCACGCCGACGACACGCGGGCACGCCAGATAATACGCGCCGCCGCCCATCGCGACCGCAACGTCCAGTCCGCCCGCGCCGATGGCAAGCATCCCGATGCCGCCGCCCGTGGGCGTATGGCTGTCCGAGCCGAGCAGCGTGTAGCCCGGCACGCCGAAGCGCTCCAGCTGTACCTGATGGCAGATACCGTTGCCGGGCTTAGAGCAGTAAATGCCATGCTTTTTCGTCACCGTTTGGATGTAATAGTGGTCATCCGCATTTTCAAAGCCAGTTTGCAGCGTGTTATGGTCAATGTACGCCACGGACTTCTTTGTCTTGACGCGCTTGACACCCATCGCCTCGAATTGCAGGTACGCCATCGTACCGGTGGAATCCTGCGTCAGCGTCTGGTCAATGCGGATGGAGATTTCCGAGCCGGGAATCAGTTCACCGCTGAGCAGGTGCGCGGACAGGATTTTCTGGGTCAGATTCATCGCCATGAGGAAAGGACTCCTTTCATAATATGCACAATGCCCAAACGGGCAGAAACAGCCGAATGAACAGCTTCATGATACAGGATTCGGCGCGGTGCGTCAATGCTTTCGGGCGGAAAGAACACAAAAAGCGCAGGCGATGAAAAAACTCGCCGGATGTTTTAGACATACAGCCTCTTGACAACAAAGCTCCTATATGGTATTATTTGAAGCAAACTACTATATAGGAGCATTTGCATGAAAATGAACGGCGGATTTCTTGTTACCAAAATAAAACAGCTTGGAGA
>UMBP01045276.1_pt1 | contig 17530 bp, 8 predicted proteins | sample 1963991 | NCBI WGS metagenome assembly UMBP01 (sample SAMEA4835944, study PRJEB28245) | human gut metagenome | biome: gut microbiome; material: fecal sample | place: Denmark | collected 2008
GCAGCCCCCGAAGTAACGGCTGAGCCGACGGCAACTCCCGAAGTGACGGCTGAGCCGACGACAGCCCCCGAAGCGACAGCCGAGCCGACGGCAGCGCCCGAAGCGACAGCCGAGCCGACGGCAGCCCCCGAAGCGACAGCCGAGCCAACGGCAGCGCCCGAAGCGACGGCTGAGCCGACGGCAGCTCCCGAAGCAACGTCAACGCCCACGGAAGCGCCCACAGCAACGCCAGCGCCTACGGAAGAACCGACGCTTGCGCCGTCTGTAACGCCCGCGCCGACGGAAAACGCCGCCGAAACTGTTGCCCCGATGGACGAGCCGTCCCCGACACCTGCGCTTACGGTGATTCCGTCGATGGACGCTGATGCCGCGAAGCCGGACGACATGATGATGCCGTCGCTTGGACTCGACCCGGGCTTCCTGATGATGGCGAACGAACCGCCTGCCGTCAGCGAGAGCGGCATGCAGATTACCAATATTACGGTATCGAACATCATACTTCCGGAAAATGCCAATGCGTACAACTATAGCTTCGCAGCGGACTTCAAGATTTCGGATGAAGCTATTCTGCGCCATGGCGAAGGCAACAAGATTATTATTCCGGCAGAGAATACGCATATCAAAACGGACAGCACTTCTGTCTGGTCGGGCACGGACGCCAAATTCAGCAATGAAAAGCCGGCGTTTAAGTTCCAGTATAATCCCACAACGAAACAAGTTGAAATGTGGTTCACCGACGAGTATATGGACTTTGTCCGGAACAACCCCAGCCATGACGACCGCACCGGCACCATGAAGATGAGTGCCGAAATCCGCAAGGACGATGTTGAGAATCTGGGCAACGACGACCTGACCATCAAGTTCGGTGGCGCATCGACTACCGTGAAGTGGGAGGACATCGACAGGGGCAACAACTCCCTCCTCGGCGATTTGAGAACTTGGAAAAGCGGGGCTAATGTCAACTGGGAAAAAGGAACGATTGAGTATACCGTCAAAATCGAATCCACAAAGGGCACGAACGGCAAGAACGCGACTGCTCAAGACGTCATGACGGCTGTGAATAAGCAAATGGCCCTGACAAACATGACCGTCACGGAGGTTAAAGTACACTCTAACTGGAGTCAGGTGCCCGCTGTTGACTCTGCTTCGACAGAAATCAAGACGGACGGTACATGCGCCTGCGGTACGACGGGAACGCACATTCACTACGTTTATGCGAACACGACGGACGAAAGCGGCAAGGTCTATACCATGACGACGGACTATGTGCTGCCGCCGCTTTCGGCAAATGAAACATACGAAATTAAGTATGAATACACGTTCGACAAGGACGGAATGACCGGTGAATACGATCAGCTGACAAATACTTTCACTGCGCAGAGTGGCGGAAAGTGGGATCATTCCCAGGATTCCTCTAACAGCAACCCTACTGACGTTCAGATTAAAAAGCTGCAAAAGAGCAACTGGTACAACAGCAATGAGGGTTGCATTCAGTGGACGCTCACCGTCAACGAAAACCGTTTCAACATCAAGGATAAGACGCTGACGGACACGATGTTCGACCAGCTTGTGGACGAAAACGGCAGTCTGCTGTTTTCGAAGACGGACGGCAAGGGCTATGTGTCGCAAATCACGGCGAATAACATGCCTATCACCGCTGAAAACTACACGGATTACTTTACCGTGGAAACCGGCGCGGATGGCAAACCGCAGCTGAAATTCAAGGACACCACCGCTAAGATCGTAATCCAATACAAAACGCCGGTGGAAGCAACCGCGCAGGATCAACAGATTACAAACACGGCGGAATTCGACGGCGAACAAAAGACAAGCACCGCGCATGTAGGGCAGGACAAGCGTTACAATGTGGTGAAGTCGGTTGACGCGAGTATGCCGGCGGATCCGACGAAGAACGGCGAATACACCGATGGTCTGTATCCGGTAGCGTGGAACGCGACGTACACCTTCCCGGCGACGAAGGATGTTCAGTATAAGCTGAACTTCGGCGATACGCTTGACAAGAAGGTGGAATGGAAAAACGGAATAGAAATCATGCAGCACTACATGACGGCGGCTCAGGCGCAGACATTGCTCAACGCCATCAAAGACCTTGATGTTGTGAAAAAGCATGATGCGCAGAATGTGCCGTACACCATTACGCTGCTGACCTGCGACAGTCAGGGCAAAAATGAAGGCACGATGGTGGTGTCTCCGGAAACGACGCTGACGGAAGGCTACTACTATGGTTTCCGGTTTGAAACGACGGGCGAAGGCGTTGTGCTGAACGACGCCAATACGGATGTGAACGCGACGACAAGCGTTACGCTCCCGTATCAGACGACCATCTATTTGGAACAGTCCCGCACGAGCGGGGTTGACTTCAAGAACACGGCTGTTAACGCGGGCAAAAACGGAGACGCGTGGTACAAGGCCGCCCCGAACGACCTGGTGGAGAAGAAGTTCGGCAACCATAATGCTGGTGATTTGAACGGACAGATCATCCATGAGAACGAGTTGTACTGGACGATTCTCCTGCGCAATGATGGCGTGGCGCACGACGAAATCACCCTGACCGAAACGCTCCCGCCGCGCATTGTGGTGGAGTACATCGAATACGGCGGCTCGAGGCTGATTCTTAGCGAAACGGACAGCACGAAGATGACCGTTGTCAATAAGAAGCTGGACAATGCCGGTACGATTCCGGATGGCTATGAGGTCAGCAACGAGTGGGGCGAGCAGCGCATTTCCATCAAGGCTGATTTGACGACGGTGGGCGAAGGCGAGAACCGGCAGCAGAGAATCAACATCTCCATGAAGCCGAATGAGAATACCGGCGGTTCGGAAACGATTCTCAACGGCAAGGCGGATATGACCGTCAAGGTTCACTGCAAGATTGCCGACGACTTCCTGGCAACCGCGGTGAACGGCAAGCTGGCGCTGGGCGTGCTGAACAACCAGCTGGACGTGAGATACGACGGGGCGCTCTATCACAAGGAGCAGAAGACCGAGCTGACCTACGAGGAAGAGACGGTCGAGGCGGTGAACGTCCAGAAGGGCTACAGCGTCAAGGGCGGCGACCAGCAGGCGCGAATCACCTACACCATCGACATCAACCAGGCAGGCGCGAAGCTGAATCCGGCATCCAGCACGCTCAAGCTGACGGATACGCTGACCTATGACGTTCTTGGATTGGCTGGCGTGTATCCTTATCTGCGCAATGTGACGTTGGATGAAGGTTCCTTCAGGCTCTATGAGGCGTTGAAGGATGAGAACGGCAATCCGATTCTGGACGTTGATGAAAGCGGCAAGGGGCATCTGCTGCGCGGCGCAGAGATAGAGAAGTATCTCTGGAAGATGGAGTTCACGGAAACGGAAAACATCTTCAGTAATTCCGACTACAATTACAGTGAGAAGGTAAAAGGAACGGTTCCCGCTCAACGTTACCTGAACATAACCGTCACCGTTCCGGACGGCAAGGCGCTGATTCTGGAATACACGGCGCAGGAGAACATTCTGCTGCCGCCTGAGGTGACGAACGAGTACAACTTCAACGACGTGAACCACAAGGGCATCAGTCCGGCGTTGAGAAACCACGCAAACCTGGAAGGAAAAGACGGCTCAAGTACCGAACTGAACAACAGCAATAACGACTACTTCAGTCAGGGCGGCGGCTACATCCACAACAATCTGGTCATCCGCAAGGTGGACAGCGCGAACACCTCGCTGCTGCTGCCGGGGACGGAGTTCACCCTCTACGCATGGAACACGGAAACCAACAAGTTCGAGGCGGTTGGCGGCGAAAATGGTAAGGTCTACACGGATCAAAGCGGTATGATTACTTACCAATACAATTCGGAGAAGCTGAACGAGCGTCCGCTCGACCCGAACGTCGCGTACATGCTGGCGGAAACGAAGGCAGTCGAGCCGTACCACCTCGTGCTGGAGGATCGCCCGCTGGTCGTCTTCCATATCGTTCCGAGAGCGGACGATACCGAAGAACACCCGGCGAGATACCCGGACGGTCTCAACAATGGCAACTTCGGCACGATTTCAAAGAGTCGGCTGCAGGAGCTCATGACTGCTTCCGGCATCAAAGGCGTGGTGGATGGACCGCACACCGTCAACGGCTCTGCGAGCATCAACGTTCAGGTGAAGAACAGCAAGGACCGCCACGACATGGAGGTGCAGAAGAACTGGGCTGGCGACGACGCCCATGAGAATGCGCGCCCTGCCAGCGTCCTCGTGATGCTTCGCCGCTATGCGCTGACGCAGGAGCAGTATACCGATGTGCTGGACACGGGTGCAACGCAGAATCCGCAATGCATCCTGTCTGCGGAAATGGTCAACAATAGCACGAAGGTTGCGCGACAGTTCCCGGAGAATCAGGACGTTACGCTAACGCTGAACTTGCTTGATGGCGCACTTGACAACGCTGCGCGTATTGTGGCTCGCGTAGACGGAAAAGAAGTGGTCTTGGAACCGCAAGATACGTCGAGAAAACAGTTCGTTTACACCACCAAGATGACGCATCAGAAAAAAGTAATTTTCTGCTTGCAGTGGAAAAACTGGGAAGGGAAATGGCAGGACGGTCGCTACTATAACAACGTGAGCATCACGATGACCCCGGAAGGTACGCCGGTTGACGAAGTGCCGACGCAGGTCACGCAGTTCACCGACGCGCAGTGGGCAAAAATTCGCCAGCACCCGGACGACGCTTACGGCGGTCGCGAGGCTACGCTGACGGCAGCGAACGGCTGGCACACCCAGTGGTCGCAGCTGGAATCCACCGGCGCGGACGCGAACGGCAACAAGCTCTACTACATTTACTACATCGTCGAGGGCAAAGTGCCGAGCTACACCACATCCGGCATCACCTACACCATCGACCCGAACGCCAGCAAAACCACCGGCACGGTCACGGCGACGCTGACCAACGTCTACCGCCCGGAGGACAAGTACGGCGAAATCAGCATCGACTTGTCCAAGGAATGGTACGCGCCGGATGGCACAAAGCACACGATTACCGAGGAATTCGGCGGCGTGCAGGTCGCGCTCTACAAGACGCGCTGGGATTACGTCAACGGCGCGTGGACGAAGGGCAGCACGGAACGCCGCGACACGGTTACGCTGGCAGAAGCGAACAAATGGAGCACCAAGTTCGAGGGGCTGGAAACCTACACGGTCGCCATGGAAAACGGCGTTGTCCAAAACGCCCGCGCCTACACCTACAGCCTCCGGGAACTGAACGTGCCGAGCGGCTTCTACTGCCAGCTGGCATACAGCGGTCTCCCGCAGCACCCGAGCGAGTACTTCACGGACGGGAATCCCGCCAATCCGAAGGCGGACGCGGAGAACGCACGCGGCACGGCGACGCTGCGGAACTACGAGATCGCGAAGCTGACCATCGAAGCCGAGAAGCGCTGGGGCGAAGGCGCGAAGCCTGAAAACATGCAGGATACGCTGACCTTCCGCCTGACCCGCGAAAAGCAGGAGAACGGCGCGTGGGTCGCGGATGACAGCTTCCAAGCGGTCACGAGGGTCATGAGCATCAGCAGCCTGAACACAAGCAAGGTCGTGTTCGGCACTTTCCCGAAGTACGCTGTGACGGGCTTCGACGAGCAGAATCAGCCCATCAGGCAAAGCTACCGCTACAAGGTGGAGGAGGTCAAGTACCAAAACGAAGCCACCCTCCCGTTCAGCGTCAGCTATAGCCCGGCGGACGGTTTCGTGACGACGGAGGGCGATGCGAACACCAGCACCACCGTCACCGTGACGAACAACAAGCTGACGAGCGAGAAGGAAGGTCTGTACCGCTTCAACGTGGCGAAGCAGTGGCTGGACGCTTCCGGCAATCCCGCGGACAAGCCCACGCCGGAAGGCACGAAGGCGAAGATTACCGTGACGCGCACCCGCCATGTCTATGCCCCGGATACGGGCTGGACAGCGGAAACGCCCACCGCAAAGACAATCGAGCTGGACACCACAGCAACGTATACGGCGCTTTGGGCAGACTGGAACGAAACGCAGTCGGTTTATGCGCAATACAACGCCGACGGCACGGTGAAATCCGCGTGGGCGTACACCTACGAGGTGTCGGAAGCGGCGATTGACGGCTACTTCGGCACGCAGCATCTGCCTGCGGACTTCCCGAAGCAGCCGAGCGACTACTTCACAGACGCGGCACTGACCGATATCAAGGAGATTTATCGTCAGCCGCTGACGGACACGCTCCCGGAAGTGACCGAAAAGAACTACTACGTCGAGCGGTTCAACGTCAAGGTGGACAAGACTTGGGCGCGCTTCCGCGACAGGGATGAGCTGACGTTCTGCTTGATTCAGGCGAAAAAGCAGCTCACCTTTGACAGAAATGGCAATCCCATCAAGACGGCTGATCAGCAGTACACCTACGTCACGAAAAACTGGACGGAGGGCGGCGAAGAGCCGGTCTGGGAGTTCAACAACCTGCCGAAGTACTACTTTACGGTGAATGAGAACGGCGAAGCGCAGAAGAAGCCGTACTACTATTACATCGTAGAGGGGTACGAAACGATTAATGGTGCGCTAAACCCGTATCTGTATCAGGTGAGCTACACAGGCGACGCTACGCTTGTCAAGAAAACAACCGGTGCGGTGAACCAGCCTGCGGACGGCGGAACGGCGAACATCCACGCGAAGAACCTGCCGGGGTATGAAGTGGGAAATCTCAACCTCAATTTGACGAAAGTATGGGTCAATGTCAACGAGAAGCCGGAAAAGGTTACGCTCAACTTGACGGTGACAGAGCATTCATGGACAAAAGAGGCAGGGTGGAGAACTTACGACCCCAGCCCGAGTTCCGTCGAGATAATGCCGGATGCGAATGGAAACTGGACGACAACGAAAACGCTGCAAGCGTACTATGTTGAGTATAATCCGGACGGCTCTATTCACACGGCGTATGTTTACACCTATGAGCTGGCGGAAGCCCCTGTGAACGGTACGCTCCCCAGTTACACCTTCTCGGCGAACTGGCCGAAAGAAGTGGGCGACGTCCTTGAACTCAATTCGGCTGGCGAGCCAATCAAGGCAAAGGATGCGTTCAAAGCCTCTTCGTCACAAATGGAAGGAAGCTTCTTAGTCACCATCGCGGACGCAAGCGCGACCATCACCAACGTGCAGACCGGCAAAATCAACATCGAGAAGAAGTGGGCTGCTGAACCCGCGTACGACGGCGTGCAGAACCCGCTGGGCATCCAGAACGTGTCGATTTCGCTCTTCCGCGAAGTCTGGGGCGAAAACTGGAAGGATTCGGACGGCGTGGTGCACTACAACTGGTGCGGTGACCCCTTCCAGCAGAATTACGTCCTGTCGGCGGAAAACGGCTGGAAGCTGACCATCGACAACCTGCCGTTGTACGACACGCCCCTCAATCCCGACGGCAGCCTGCGCAAGTACCGCTATTACATCTTCGAAAACACGAGCGTCGGCAACGGCACGCTGGACCGCTACACGCCGGTGATGACGGCGGATGAAAGCGAACTCGTCGGCTCGATTCTCTACATCACCTTCAAGGATACGACGGAAAACAACGTGACCATCACCAACGTGCCCAAGAGCATCAGCATTGTCAAGCAATGGGCGGACGCGGACACGTTCGGCGAAGAGGGCATGATGCAGGACATCTACCTTGAAGTCATGATGAAGTATCAGGAAGTCTACTCCACGCAGTGGAAAACGGAAAACCTGCTGGAAAAGAGCTACTTCAGCTTGGAGAACGTTATCTGCACGCCGAGTTCGCTCACGGCGGAGCTGGTGCAGATTAACGGCGCGCCCTACCTGCATGTGTCGGGGCTGGCGAAGGCGGATGAACCGTGGCGCGTGACCATCCGGAATCTGCCGGGCTACAACAGTGCGTCCTTCATCATCCGCGAAGTGGAGCTGGCGGGCTACCTGAACAACCTGCCGGACGGCAAGCTGGAGCTGGGCCTCAACGAAATCGGCACAATTACCAACACGCCGACGAAGCTGAAAATCACCAAGCAGTTCAAGCAGGCGTATTTCCCCGCAGGCAGCGAAAGCGAACTGCCGCTGAATGTCCGCAATACCGTCGTGTACCTGCAAATCTGGCGCGAAAAGCGTGACGGCGCTGGTCTTACCCTGTCCCAGGAACGCTACACCACGCCCTTGCTGGGTACGCTGGAAGCGAACATGGACGCGACGCTCTTGTCGAACGGCACCGTGAAGCTGACGGTCGGCACGAATACGCCGACCGACGCCGCAACGCTGACGCTGACCCGTCTGCCGCGCTACTGGTTCGACAAGGATACAGGCGCAAGCGGCGAATGGTACTACTACGTCAAGGAAGTGGACGCGGAAGGCAACGAAGTTCATTCGGCTTCTGCCCCGACGAACGGCGAACGGCCGGAAATCAACCTGAACGTCAAGACACTCACCGTCACCAACACCCTGACCGACGTCAGCGCCCGCAAGGTCTGGACGTCGCTGGACAATCAGTTCACACTGAATCCCGCGAACCTCCCGGACATCACGCTGACGCTCAAGCAGACCACCGCGGAAACGGCGGCGGACGGCGACAAGACCATCGCGACCGTTACCCTTGGCTGGGACGCGGAAGCGGGGAAGGTCGTCGCGAAGAATCTGGATGGCTGGCAGTTTGGCGAAGTGGTTGAATACACCGCGCCGGAAGGCAGCAAGAACATCTGGTGGGGCTACAAGTGGTACAATCTCCCGGCGTATGACGCGGGTGGCAACATCTACCGCTACTACGTCGTCGAGAAGACCCCGGTGGGCAGCGGCTGGCAGCTGGTGACGGACGACCAAAACGCCACGAACACCCTGCCGATTCCCGCGAACAGCGAAAACCGCGTCTTCCAGATTACGAACACACCCATTACCTACACGCTGCCCGAGACGGGCGGCATCGGTACACTGCCGTTCACGCTGGGCGGTCTGCTGCTGATGGCGGCGGCGGCTCTGCTGCTGAGGCAGGAAATCAAGCGCCGGAGGGAAGGCTGCTGAGCAGTCGGCAGCCCCCCTTCCGGGGGATTCTCAATCCGTATACGCGGGCGAAAGCCCTTGTATAAACATGGGGAAAAAAACGACGGGAGGAGGAATGAAAAAAGCATAGCAGCTATACGTCAGGAGACCTCCCGACGTAGGCAACCCCGGTAATCCCCGCAAAACGTTTCCCAATGAGTGAAAAACGACAACGAAAAGGAGAAAAACCATGAAAAAGTTTTGGGCAATTCTGCTGGCCATGATGCTCGTGCTGAGCATGGTCACTGTCGCGGGCGCAACGGAAGTGGAAAATCCGTCTACGGGCGCGGAAGGCTTTACGATTACGGTAAACCCGAAGGACGATGTGGATCACGAATACCAAGTGTACCAGATTTTCACTGCTGATGTTGAAACAAATGCAGGAGTAAAGGTGCTGACGAGCGTCAAGTGGGGCACAAATGCCAAGAACGATACTGATGCGGTCAGGACTGGCGACCCTGTTCCGGACGCTGTTCTGGATGCTCTGAAAGCTGTTTCGGGCACGAATCAGGAAAAGCTGGCTGAAATCACGAAGTACTGGAATGCTGACTCCACTCCGGTTGATACGTTCGCTTCCACCAAAGCAGCCCCCGGCACGAGCAAGAAGCTGACCCCCGGCTATTACCTTGTGCGGGACAATCAGGCAAAGCTGGAAGGCAAGGACGGCGCTGCCACGCTGCTGATTGTAAAGGTGCTGGATAAGGACATCGTTGCGACTGCAAAGTCTGAAAAGCCCTCTGTGGACAAGCAGGTGCAGGACGAAGTTGGCGATGCCGAAAAGAACGGCGGAGAAGTGAATCCGGAAGGCTGGGGCGAGAGTGCCGACCATGCGCTGTTTGAGAACTTCAAGTTCCGTCTGGTCGCAACCATTCCGGTCAATGCGGATTATAATGACTATCCGACGTACAAGCTGGTCTTCAACGACACCATGTCCAAGGGCATTACCTTCGTTCAGATTGATTCTGTGAAGGTGAACGGCATCGAACTGAAAACTACCGATTATGTTTGCACTGCAACGGCTGGTCAGAAGGGCGCAGGCAAGGTTGATGAAAATCAGGATAAGCCGTCTTGGACGCTCACAATCGAAGACCTGAAAAAGGTGATGAAAGAAAACACCAGCATCCTTGTTACGGACAAGATTACGGTTGAGGTCGTTTACACGGCGTATCTGAACGAAGAAGCGCAGGTATTCAACGCGAGCGCAAACAGCACGGACAACAAGAACAGCGTCGATTTGGAATACTCCAACAACCCCAATGCTGATGGCATGGGCAAAACGCCGGAAGACCATGTGTGGCTCTTCACCTATGTTGTGAACAACACGAAGTATGCGAACACGGCTGAAGAAGGCAACGAACTGGAAGGCGCTGGCTTCACGCTTTATGATCAAAATGACCGTGTTGTTCCGCTGTGGAAGGATGCCGATGGCAATTACATTGTCGCAGGCACCACGAAGCCGAATGATACCTATACGGATGTCGCAAACAATGAAATGATTACGGAAGCCAATGGTACGTTCAACATCATCGGTCTGGATCACGGCACGTACACGCTGAAGGAAACCACGGTTCCTGCTACCTATAATCCGCTGGATCCTGTCACCATCACGATTTCGGCAGACCACAAGGAAGCTGCTGGCGGTGCAAGTGCAGCTATGGAACTCACGGCGGCTTCTACGATGAACAACAAGCTCGTCAACAAGTCCGGCGCGACCCTGCCTGAGACCGGCGGCATCGGCACGACCATCTTCTACGTGCTGGGCGGCATGATGTTCGTGGGCGCGGCGCTCATCCTCATCGTTCGCCGCAAGGCCGAAGCGGACGAAATCTGATTTCTCTCCCGCAATTCGTTGAACATCCCCATGTTCTGATGAAACCCCTGCCGGGCGGTGCGCGCAATGCCGCCGCCCGGCATTCCCAAGTGGAAATAATGGAGCATGTTTGCAGAAAGGAGGCGGCTCATGAAGCGCAATATGACAACCATTTTGCTGTTTGTGGTGCTGTTTGTGGGTCTGGCGCTCCTTCTGTACCCGTCCGTGTCGGATTTCTACAATTCCTTCCACCAGTCGCGTGCCGTAGCCACCTACAACACGGTGGTGGAGCAGGAGTCCAAGAAGGATTACGAGGCGGATTGGGCGGCGGCAAACGCTTATAACGAAAAACTCCGCGCACAGTCCACCGTTGATCGCTTGATCATGACCGACGAGGAGCGCGAGGAGTACGACGCGGTGATGAATGTCGGCGGTTCGGGCATCATCGGGGTGATTGAGATTCCGCAGATTGCCGTGACGCTGCCGCTGTATCACTCGACGAACGCCAACGTGCTTCAGGTCGCCGTCGGTCACATTGAGGGCACAAGCCTGCCGACTGGCGAACCGGGGACGCATTCCGCCTTCTCGGCGCATCGAGGGCTGCCCTCCGCCAAGCTCTTTACCAACCTTGACCAGCTCACCTACGGCGATACCTTCACCCTCCGCGTGCTGGACAAGGTCCTGACCTACGAAATCGACCAGATTCTCATTGTCGAGCCGCATGACGTCAGCGCACTGCAAATCTATGACGGCATGGATTTGTGTACGCTCGTCACCTGCACACCCTATGGCATTAACTCGCACCGGCTGCTTGTCCGCGGACATCGGGTCGAAACATCGCTTGCGCAGCTATCCGTGCGCATCTCCGCGGACGCACTCGTGATTGACCCCTACATCGTCGCGCCGATTGTCGCCGCGCCGATGCTGCTGATTCTCCTCATTCTCATGCTGGTAACGACCAGCCCGAAACACAAGAAGCGGAAAGGAGCTGAGCGGTCGTGATGAGCCGCAAACCCTCGCGCCTGCTGGCGCTTGTCCTGCTGACAGCATTGTGCTGCCTTCTGCTTGCGCCCTGCGCGCTTGCCTTTGAACGGGTGGATTTGACGCACCCCTTGACGTTCGCCATTCAGGCGGATGACAACGAGGATGATGCGCACCTGCCTGGCGTGACCTTCCAGCTGTATCAGGTGGCGGACATGGACGCGGACGCTCGGTTCGCCCTGCGCAGCCCGTACAGCACCTTGAATATCGACATTAACGCGCTGAAGAACGCGGCGGACTGGGCAGCCGCGTCCGAAGCGATGAAAGCCCTCACCGCGTCCGAAACGCCTGATTTCACCGGCACGACGGATGAAAACGGTCGAGTTGCCTTCGCGGGACTCAACCCCGGTCTGTACCTTGTTTCCGGCACGCCGGTTATCATCGGCGGCTGGGCGTACAGCTTCCAGTCCTTCCTGACCTCTGTGCCGACGCGCAATGTGGACGACGAGTGGCAGTATGACGTCCTCTCCACCATTAAGCTGGAACGCTCGCCCGCGCTGATTGACCTTGAGTGCGTCAAGGTGTGGGACGACGACAACCGCGGCACATATCGCCCTGTGCAGATTGAAATTCATCTGATGCAGGACGGTCAGCATATCGACACGGTGATTCTGAACAGCGAAAACAACTGGCATCATATCTTCAAGGATTTGCCGGCTGACCATGTGTACACCCTCAATGAGGTTTTGGGGGCTGATGTGTACTATGAGCCGGAATATTCCATCGAAAACGGCGTGTATGTGATTACCAACCGCCGCACGGTTACGCCGACCCCGACCGCCCCGATTCCCGAAACGGGGCAGCTGTGGTGGCCGGTGCCGATTCTGGCGGGCGCGGGCATGATTCTGTTCGTCATTGGCTGGATTCTGCACCGGAAATGGAGCCAAGAGCATGAAGAACCGTAAGGGCAATTTGCTGATGACGCTGGGGCTGGTGCTGATTTTGGCGGCACTGGCGCTGGTGGGCTACAACCAGTGGGATGCCAGCCGCGCGCAGCAGGAGTCGGATGATGCGCTGATGGCGCTGGAGCAGATTCGCATTCAGCGGCAGATGGAATCGCAGCAAACCGCTGCACCGCCCGTAGTCACCGCGACGATGATGCCGACTGACACACCCGCGACGGATGCGCCGATAACCGACGCGCCGACGGCGGATGCCACTGCAGCGGATACCCCGGCAGCATCCACGCCCTCCGTAACTGACGCACTGACGACCGACATTCCGCGTGATGACGTAACCGCCACGAACACCCCTGCGACGGATGCGCCCGCAACGGCGAATCCTGCAACGAATCCGCCGAAACCGACGAGCGTGCCAACGGCGAATCCTGCGACGAACCTGCCGAATCCGACAAACACGCCGACGGCGGGGACTGCGACGAATCTGCCGAATCCGACAAACGCGCCAACGGCGAATCCTGCAACGAACCCGCCGAATCCGACAAACGCGCCGACGGCAGGGACTGCGACGAATCCGCCGAAGCCGACAAACGCGCCGACGGCGAATCCTGCAACGAATCCGCCGAAGCCGACAAACGCGCCGACGGCAGGGACTGCGACGAATCCGCCGAATCCGACGAGCGCGCCGACGGCGAATCCTGCGACGAAGCCGCCGAAGCCGACGAGCACGCCGGATGCCGCGCAGACATCAAATCCGACGAGCACGCCGGAAATCACCGAAACGCCCATGCCGACGGAATCAACCGAACCGACCGAAACGCCTGAACCGACACCATCCCCCGAACCCACGTCGACACCCACGCCCGCGCCGACGGGCAAGCTCTACGAGCGCGTGCCGGGAATCGAAATGCCGGGCGAGAAGGTCAATGGGCATGAGTACATCGGCACGCTGTCCATTCCGTCGCTGGGGCTGAAAGTGCCGGTGCAGCGCAACTGGTCGTACGAGAACCTGAGCGTGTCGCCGTGCCGCTATTCCGGCAGCGCCTACGCGGGCAACCTCGCTATTATTGCGCACACCTACCACTTTGGTAAGCTGAGCAGCTTGGCGCTGGACGCAACCGTTACCTTCACGGACATGGAGAATAACGTTTTCCGCTACGTTGTGCGGGAGAAAAACACGATTTCCCCCAACGATGCGAACGAAATTGCCCATTCCGGCTATGACCTGACGCTCGTGACCTGCACCCTCAGCGGCACAAAACGCGTGGCGGTGTACTGCGAGCGCGTGAAATAATCCAACAAAAGGACTGTCTGCAACGGGCAGCCCTTTTTTCGTGGAATCCGTGCAATCCGGCAGGAATTGACGGGGTGGAGCGCGAAATAAACAAGCACGGCGTTACTTTCGCCGCAGGAAAGGAAAGCAAACTTGAACTGGAAAATACACCTTTATCGTGCTATCCTCTGGCTGATTACGCTGTCCCTGCTGCTGGTGATGTTCGGCTTCTCGGCACAGGAAGGCACGCAGTCCGGCAGCATCAGCGATAAAATTGCCCGCCCAATTACGGATTTTCTGGCGCAGCGGCAGGGACTGACGGGGCAGGCGTACGGGAAGCTATATGCACAGGTGGATTTTGCCGTGCGGAAAACGGCGCATTTCTTGGAGTACACACTCTTGGGAATGCTGCTGACGCTGCTGCTGGACAGCTACCGCGCCCGCTGGCACTGGCTGTCATGGGCGGGATGTACGCTCTATGCCGCGACGGACGAAATCCATCAGCTTTTCGTTGCCGGGCGCACGGGCAAGTGGCAGGATGTGCTGGTGGATTCATCGGGCGCGCTGGCGGGGCTGCTGCTGGCGATGTTCATGCTCTGGCTGATTCGGCGGCGCAGGGCGAAAAAGCAATCAACATAATAAATAGGAGGCAGATTATGCTGACAATCGAACAGCTTTACGACCTTAATCACACATTGGCGGCGGATTACCTGCGGCAGTTTACCTATCCGTGGGAGGCGCTTGCGGGCATCAAGGCGGAAATCCTGCGCATCGGCGCGGCGCTTGACCCGGCGGAATACACCGAAATCAGTGAGCACGTCTGGGTGCACAAAACCGCGACGGTTGCGCCGACGGCGTATCTGGGTGCGCCCTGCATCATCGGCGCGCGGACGGAAGTGCGGCATTGCGCGTTCATCCGCGGTAGTGCGCTGGTAGGGGCAGACTGCGTGGTCGGCAACTCTGTGGAGCTGAAGAATGTGATTCTTTTTGATCATGTGCAGACGCCGCACTACAACTACGTCGGCGACAGCATCCTCGGTTATTGCAGCCACATGGGGGCGGGGTCGATTACCAGCAACGTGAAGAGCGACAAGACGCTGGTGACAGTTCGCAGCGCAGGCGAAAGCATGGCAACCGGCTTGAAGAAAATGGGCGCAATGCTTGGCGACTATGTGGAAGTCGGCTGCAACAGCGTGCTGAACCCCGGCACGGTTATCGGGCGGGAGAGCCAAATCTACCCGCTGAGCTGCGTGCGTGGTGAAGTGCCCGAAAGAAGCATCTGGAAAACTGGCGGCGTGGTGGTGAAGAAGCAATGATTCAGCCGATTGTGAGAGATGTGATGTTCCTGTCCTGCAAGAGTCAGATGGCGACGTCGGAGGATTTGCCCGTTGCGCGTGACCTCGCGGATACCCTGCGCGCCCATGCGCACAAGTGCGTCGGCATGGCGGCGAACATGATTGGCGTCCGCAAGCGCATCATTGCGGTGATGGCGGGGAAAACCGTGCTGGTGATGCTTAACCCGGTCATCACGGATCGCCAGATCCCCTTCGCAGCGCAGGAGGGGTGCTTGTCGCTGGACGGCGAGCGCCCGTGTTTGCGGTATCAGCAGATTTTGATGGAATATCAGGATGAGCAGCTGCAGCGGCATGTGCAGCGGTTCTCTGGTTTCACCGCGCAGGTGATTCAGCATGAGGTGGATCATTTGGAAGGCATCATTATTTGAGGTGAGGACATGACTATCACACAAACGCTCTGTCAGGAGTTCCAAACCGCCCCGTGGCAAATCGACGCCGTCATTCGCCTGCTTGACGAGGGCTGCACGCTGCCGTTTATCGCGCGTTACCGCAAGGAACAGCACGGGTCTCTGGATGACCAGAAGCTGCGTGAAATCAGCGAACGGCTGACGGCGCTGCGGGCGCTCGAAGCGCGTCGGCAGGAAATCAGTGAAAGCCTGCAAAAGTTAGATGTCTGGACGGAGAAGCTGCAAAGCGACCTTAATGCTGCCGCGACATTGGCGCAATTGGAGGATATTTATCGCCCGTACCGCCCGAAGCGCCGTACCCGCGCGTCGATTGCCAAGGAGAAGGGACTGGAGCCGCTCGCGAACGCGCTGATGCTCCAGCAGCGGAACATGATGGCGCCGGAAACCATCGCCCTGCGCTATGTGAACGCGGAGAAGGGCGTCGAAACGGCGGAGGATGCCCTGCAAGGCGCGATGGATATTATCGCCGAGGTCGTCAGCGACGATGCCGCCGTCCGCACGAAGCTCAAAACGTACTACCATCAAACGGCGATGGTCGCGACGGTCGCGGCGAAAGACGAGGACAGCACCTACCGCATGTACTACGACCACCGTGAGCCGCTGCGCCTGATGCCGTCGCACCGGGTGCTGGCGATGAACCGCGGGGAGAAGGAGGGCTTCCTCAAAGTCGCGCTGGACGTGGACAAGGAGAAGGCGCAGCAGCTCGTGCGCTACGGCTTCGTGCAGCAGACGGGCAGCCCGGCATGCAAGTACGTCGCGCAGGCGTGTGACGATGCGTATACGCGGCTGATTGCGCCGTCGCTGGACACGGAACTGCGCGCGGAATTGACCGACAAGGCGAGTGCAGCGGCGATTCGCGTGTTTGCGCTGAACCTGCGCCCGCTGCTGATGCAGCCGCCGGTGCGCGGGAAGGTCGCGATGGGGCTTGACCCCGGCATCCGTACGGGCTGCAAGGTCGCGGTTGTGGACGAAACCGGGCGCGTGCTGGATACGGGCGTCATTTTCCCGCTGCCCAGCCACGGCAAGGTTGCGCAGGCGAAGGAAACCGTCAAGCGCATGATCCAGAAGCACCACGTCGGCATCGTCGCCATCGGCAACGGCACGGCGGGGCGCGAGACAGAGCAGTTCTTCGTCGAGGTGATGAAGGAACTGGCGCTGGGCGACGCGCTCAAATACATGGTCGTCAGCGAGGCGGGCGCGTCGGTGTATTCCGCGTCGAAGTTGGCGGCGGAGGAGTTCCCGCAGTTTGATGTCAGTCTGCGTTCGGCGGTGTCGATTGCGCGGCGGCTGCAGGATCCGCTGGCGGAGCTGGTCAAAATCGATCCGAAGGCGATTGGCGTAGGACAGTATCAGCATGACCTGAAAGCAGCGGAACTGGACGCGGCGCTGGGCGGCGTGGTCGAGGACTGTGTGAACAGCGTCGGTGTGGATGTGAATACGGCGAGCGTGTCGCTGCTGAGTTACGTCGCGGGCATCAACACGACCGTCGCGAAGAACATCGTGGCGTACCGCGAGGAAAACGGCGCGTTTACGACCCGTGCGCAGCTGAAGAAAGTGCCGCGCCTTGGCCCCAAAGCCTTCGAGCAGTGCGCAGGCTTCCTGCGCATTCCCGGCGGCAAGGACTTGATGGAGAACACAGGCGTTCACCCGGAAAGCTACGACGCGGCGCGCGCCCTTTTGAAGCACTTTTCGCTTACCCCGGCGGAGGC
>UMBP01016668.1_pt1 | contig 17343 bp, 18 predicted proteins | sample 1963991 | NCBI WGS metagenome assembly UMBP01 (sample SAMEA4835944, study PRJEB28245) | human gut metagenome | biome: gut microbiome; material: fecal sample | place: Denmark | collected 2008
CAAAAATCTCATTTTAGAATGATTTTTTATTTATTACTCACGAAGAAAACCAGTCAGTGGAGAGGATGCGCTTGCACCTTTTTCCAGGGTTCTTCCCAGTCCGGCAAGGTATGCACTTCGTCCTGCTTCAATAGCTTTTTTAAATGCTTCAGCCATTATCTGCACATCACCTGCTGTGGCAATCGCAGTATTTGCCATAACTGCAGATGCCCCCATCTCCATGGCTTCACACGCCTGAGAAGGACGTCCGATTCCTGCATCTACAATGATCGGGAGCTCAATTTCGTCAATTAAAATCTGGATAAATTCCTTAGTGCACAGACCTTTATTAGAGCCGATCGGAGAACCCAGCGGCATGATGCAGGCAGCTCCGGCATTTACCAGATCTCTGGCTGCATTCAGATCCGGGTACATATAAGGCATTACTACAAATCCTTCTTTTGCAAGAATTTCTGTAGCTTTAACAGTTTCATAGTTATCCGGAAGCAGATATTTTGAATCATGGATCACTTCGATCTTTACGAAATCACCGCATCCGATTTCTCTGGAAAGCCTGGCAATACGAACTGCTTCTTCTGCATTTCTGGCACCTGAAGTATTGGGAAGAAGAGTAACATTTTTCGGAATATAGTCCAGAATATTTGCCAGTCCACCTTCATTGGCACGACGCAGAGCCAGAGTGATGATCTGCGCATCTGCCTTTTCAATACATGCTTTCACCAGATCCAGAGAAAATTTTCCGGATCCCAGAATAAAACGGGAAGTAAATTCATGACCTCCCAGAATCAGTTTGTCTTCATTATTTGTACTCATAATTTAAGTCCTTCTTTCGTATATTATAATGTGATATCAGGATATCCCTGTTTATCTTCCACCTCCCATGAAGCTGACTATTTCCAGTATGTCATTTTCATGTAAAACAGTAGTGTTGTACTCGGCTTTTGACAGAATTCTTTCATTTAATTCTACTGCAATCTGGCTGGGCACATAGCTGTTTTCCTCCAGATATTGTCCTATTGTAAGAGTATTCTGCAATTCTTTTGTTTTTCCATTAACAGTAATAAGCATACTTTCTCCTTTCCGGGAAAAGAAGGTCCGGCCTCTACAGCATAAAAAAGAGTCCACAAAAGAATACACCCGCGGTGGTGCACCCCTTCATGAACTCTGTTCACTCTCATCTTTCCCAATATTCATCTGTTATAATGTAAATTTCCCTGTAAGCCCCGATTTTCTCTCGCTTATTACAGATTGATTACCGGACAGCTGAATTTCTTCAAATGCATGAGATAAATAAAAAGGAGATGCCAGTCATCTCCCTTTAAAATCATATCTTATAGGTTCCTACGTTGGCATTATCCAAATCAGGTATATGGGTCGAAGTTAATGACTTCCTCTCAGCCTGCACTCACAAGCTCCCCTTTCTTTACATGGATAAAGTATAATCTTTTATCCCATGTGTGTCAAGACCATATTTCTACATCCTCAGTTTCTTATGAAACTCCCGCATCGTATCCTTCTTGCAGAAGATAAACAGTGCAGCCAATGTCAGAAAACTGATTCCGGCACAGATTACTGAAGGTACGGCAAACTGCACGATTCCAGTCCAAACCAATATCATCGGAATCAGTCCTGCAATTCCGGCCTGTACAAGATAAAACAGATATTCTTCCCTTTCCAGACGGTTTATTTTTGCAATCACAGGAACAGAAAACTGCACTGCCAATATCCCGAAAGGAATCACAAAATCCACAGACCAGCCCTTCCATCCGGTAAACCGGTCCCATAGGATCGCAATTACTGATATGAGCAAAAGCTGCCACATTTCATTCTTCAGAATATTCCTGCGTTTATAATATGCTACCATAACAACCAGCCATGCACAGGCACATCCTGCTCCTGCAAACCAGAACCAGTTCAGTACACCTGCCATCATAAAATTAATCATTCCGCAAATTACCGCAATTGCCAGACACAGGAAGCTGAAAGTCTGGATAACCTTCTGATTTTCTTTTTTCTCAAGCCTGTGCTTTTCCCCATATCCCGGAAATTCATTCTTTAATTCTCTGTGGGAAACATTCTCCTCGCCAAGCATCCGCTGGAAATTCCTCTGGATACTGTCATCCGGTATCTTGGAAGTAAATCCCAGTACCATCTCATCCCCATAAGAACAGGAACACATCTGCAAAGAATTGGTACTTGCAAAAATCCCAAAATGCTGAATATATTCTTTGTACTCCTCTGGCAAACGAATAATGCCGATATTAGAATAAACTGCCGTAATGCTCCTGCTTCCCAGATTGGCTCCGATCATCAGAAAATATATATCCCACCTCAATCCATCCAAAGAAATTTGTCATAGACTGAGACGGAAAATAATTTCTCAGATTCACCGGAATCATCAATGCTACCGGTCGTTTCTGCTGATTCTTTGGAATCTCTTCCCGAATAGAACACAACATCATTGCTGTCAGTAAAACAGTGATGGAAACTCCACAGGAGCGGGCTTTCCGGTGGATATCTCTTCTTTATCTCCATGTGTAATTTCCTCTGCATGCTCAATCTGCGGAAGATCTGCCTGTGGATGTACCAGGATCAGATAATCCTGAACCAGTTCCTGCAGGAAATGCATGGCTCCGCAGGTGAATTACCTGGTTAATCAATCGTGGCGCTCATCCGTATTACTGTACATTTCACAGAATCTTGCAGCAAATGCCGATGGTTCATCATGCACATATAAATGGGAAATATCACCAAATGCACTAATACGAAAACTTGCGATTCCTTCTCTTCGTTCTTCTGTATTGACAGTTGTCACTGAACTTGGTGCTGCGCAGAATCCATGCCACAGTACCATTGGAGAAGCACCGATCAGATGCGCAAGAAGCACACATTCCAGACCAAAATGGCAGAAGAATACCAGCGTATCTTCATTTGGTTTCTCCGCTCTGTAATAATGTCCTTCACGTACATAACCATGTTCGGCAAGAAGCTTATCAAACTTTCCTGTTACATAGTCATAGTATCCTTTGGCATCAGACTGCTGAAGTCTCTCGTTTTCATACCAGTGATCATACTGGTAAAATCTCTCGTCCTGTGTCCAGTCCTGCGGAAGCCAGTCCCATAATCTCTTTTGCCTGTCAGTAACATCCGGGCGATCGATCAGAACATCAAATTCCCTCAGCCAGTCACACTCAACTGCTGTACGGTTCATTTTCTTCAATGTAAAAGAGGCTGTATCCTTTGCCCTTCCAAGAGGTGATACATAGAAATCCTTTACATCAAGTTTTGACAGTCTTTCTGACAGATATTCTGCTTCTTTCCAGCCTTTTTCTGTAAGAGAATCAATGGAATAATCCGGATCTCCATGTCGCACGATCAATAATCTCATTCGTATTGTTCCTTTCTTTTGTCTCAGTTCTTCTATTATCTCAGATCAGATCGTATCCAAATAGTCTGGCATCTTCCATTCATAGATCTTATCTGAGTTTTTTAATTTCCACATTCTTCTGTAACCGGAGGGATTGTTTCTTCATAAATATTGTTACTGTTCACTCCGCTCACAGTAACTAAATATCTTCTGATGTGGATAAGTTCTGCTTATCATATGACGCTTCTATTCTAACACCAAGTTCCGGTTTCTGCACTAAAAATTCTCTGCAGTCCGGTTCAGTTGCTGCAAAAGTCGGCCGACTGTTTATTTATAACCATTCCATAAAATACTGCACTTGCTATAACAAAAAAGGATGTGCAACTCTGACACATCCTTTTTTGTTCGCATTTTATTTACCTGCTTCAATTGCCTTCTGAAATCTCTGTGCGATTTCCAGCGGACGTGTGATCGCTCCGCCTACCACGATCGCCCATACACCTGTCTGTAGTGCTTTTACAGCCTGATCCGGATAATGAATCTTGCCTTCTCCGATAATCGGAATATCTGTATCTTTTGCAAGCCTCTCCATCAGTTCATAATCTGGTTCATCCTTTTTGGAAGTGTAATCAGTGTAACCGCTCATGGTTGTTCCAACAATATCCACACCACACTTCCATGCATTGATACCTTCTTCATAATTAGAAATATCTGCCATCAGGATAATATCCGGGTATTTCTCTTTGATCTGTGCGATAAACTCATTGACAGTTATGCCATCACCACGCTTGCGAAGTGTACAATCCAGAGCTACAACATCAGATCCTGCTGCTACCAGATCGTCTACTTCTTTCATGGTAGGTGTGATATATCCTTCATATCCGGGATACTGGATTTTCACCAGACCGATCACCGGAAGACCTGTTTCTTCTTTGATCGCTATGACATCGCGGATACTGCTTGTACGGATTGCAGGTGTGCCTGCCTGTTTTGCAGCGCGTGCCATCAGGTACATAATGGATTTCTCTTCTACATATAATGGTTCATCTTCTACCGCCTGACAGGAAATGATCATTTTTCCATGAATCGCATCTAAAATCTCTTTTTTAGTTATCATTTTTCTCCTTGATACAGAACTGCATTCCGGCAAAATGTCCATACTCTTATCTGTGCACATTCTGTCGGAAAGCTTTTCTTTTACACTACAGTACCTTAACAATATTCAACTCTTCGTCTGTCAACACAATATCTGCCCGTTTTCCGGGAGTAAGGGAACCCACTTCATTATAAATCCCAATACTTCTCGCCGGATTTGCTGTTGCTGCCAGAATCGCTTCTCTTTCCGGTACACCCATGGAAATAACACACTTCATACAATCAAAAAGGCAGGTTGCAGAACCGGCGATCGTTCCGTCTGCCAGAGTTGCCTTTCTGTCTTTCATGGTCACTTCCTGTCCGCCCAGTTCATACAGTCCGTTCTCCATACCTGTTGCCATCATGGAGTCACTGATAAGGGCGACTCTGCTGTCTCCAAATAAACGGAAGGTATTGCGTACAGTTACAGGATGGATATGAATCCCATCACCGATCAGTTCTACCATACAGTCCTGATTGTCTGCTGCTGCGCCAATCACACCGGGTTCTCTGTGTCCCATAGGATTCATGGCATTATAAAGATGAGTCACATGAAGTGCTCCCTCTTTCATCGCTTCTGCTGCGCAGCCATAATCTGCTGCTGTATGTCCGATGGAAATAACCACTTCATTATGTAATTCTCTGATAAATTCCTCAGAGCCTTCCATATTCGGTGCAAGAGTTACCAGTTTGATCATTCCGCCCGCAGCTTCGTTACATGCTCTGAAAAATTCAATATCCGGTTTACGGATATAGCCTTCTACATGTGCTCCCTTTTTCGCAGGATCAAGGAAAGGTCCTTCCATATTGATACCCACAATACGTGCACAGGTTTCATCCTGTTCTACATCTTTTGCAGTCTGGAAAATCTTAAGTAATTCTTCTTTCGGAAGTGTCATGGATGTCGGGCAATAGGATGTGATTCCATGAGATTTTTCATACTGAAGGATTGTTCTTAACCCATCAACATCTGCATCTGAGAAATCATGTCTGACTGCACCATGGCTGTGGATATCTACCAGTCCGGGCAGAACCTTCAGTCCTGATGCATCCAGTTGCGTTTTGTCGGTTACTTCATCTGCTGAAGCCACAATTCTGCCGTTCTCTACATACAAATCTGTGACTTTATAACTGCCATCTTCCTGAAAAACTTTTCCATTCTTTATAATCATCTGATTTTTGCCTCTTTTCTCGCTGAAGTGAATTATTAAGTATTTCCCTGACTTTATCTCTGTCAGGCAATTCTTTCCACTGATACTGTTATTATCACACAAGAGCCGATATTATAAAAGTCCTTTTTCTTTAATAAGACTTAAAGCATCTTCATCTGCCACTACAGTTACATCCTGATGAAGCTGAAGGATAGATGCAGGTACATTCGGTGTGATCGGTCCGTACAGAGATTTGTACAAAGCATCTGCCTTGGCACTTCCTGTTGCTACAAGAAGAATTTTCTTTGCTGCCATAATGTTCTTGATTCCCATGGTGTATGCCTGTTTCGGAACTTCATCCATACTTTCAAAAAATCTTGCATTTGCCTTGATAGTGCTTTCTGTAAGGTCTACACAATGAGTTTCCTTCTCAAAAGCTTCTCCGGGTTCATTGAAACCAATATGTCCGTTTCCGCCGATTCCCAGAAGCTGGATATCAATTCCACCTACACTGCGGATGATCTCATTATAATCTGCACATGCTTTGTCGCTGTCTTCTTCCAGTCCGTTTGGCACATAAGTTCTTGTTTTGTCAATATTTACATGATCGAACAGGTTTGTGTTCATGAAATAACGGTAGCTCTGGTCGTTGTCACCGGAAAGTCCTTTATACTCATCCAGGTTTACAGATGTGATCTGTGAGAAATCAAGGTCACCTTTGTTGTACCACTCGATAAGCTGTTTATATAATCCGACCGGTGTAGAGCCTGTTGCCAGTCCAAGAACTGCGTTTGGTTTCATAATAATCTGGGCAGACATGATATTAGCTGCTTTTCTGCTTACGTCCTGATAATCTTTACCTACATAAATAATCATAGTTTTCTCCTTTTTTGCGTGTCATCTGACACTTCCGATTTGTTATAAACTCATTATAATTCCCGTTGGTTCTATTTTCAATGAATGTATTGTTTTTAGAATCTTCTTTCATTTTTTATTATTTTGAGCCATTTTGCAGTTCGGTTTTTAAAGCTTGCCGAAATTACTTTCCTTGTTTATATTTTTCATGAAAATATTTACATTCTCCTTGTGAAACAAATTGTACAATGTTATAGTAATCTATAGCAATTCCACCATACAGAAAGGATTCCATATGTCATTAAACAAACATAAAATTATTCCTTTAATTGAATCTTATTACCATACATTCACTCCGCTGGAAAGAACAATCGCCGATTTCTTTATTCATAATACTGAAGAGCAGGATTTTTCTTCCAGAAATATTTCCGGGCTTCTTTATGTATCTGAAGCTTCACTTTCACGTTTCGCCCAGAAATGTGGTTTTCACGGATACAGAGAATTTATTTATGAGTATAAGCAGAGACTGGCACCAGGTCCCGAAGAAAATATTCCGAATTTTGAAGTATCGGAATTTAATACTTATCAGGAACTTCTGAATAAATCTAACGCTCTGCTGGACAAAGCGCAGATCACACGGATCACAAATCTGCTGGTTTCCAAACCTCGTGTTTATGTTTACGGAAGAGGCAGTTCCGGTCTCGTAGCTCAGGAGATGAAGCTTCGTTTCATGCGTATCGGACTGAATATCGAAGCAGTTACAGACAGTCATATTATGAAGGTGAATTCTGTTATTCTGGATGAGAACTGTCTGGTCATCGGTATCAGTGTCAGCGGACAGACGGATGATATTATCTCTTCTCTGAAGGCTGCACATCAGCACGGAGCTTATACACTTCTTATGACCGCAAGACAGGACAAATCCTATCAGGACTTCTGCGATGAAACGCTCATCTTCGCAAGCATGGAACATCTGGAATATGGAAATATCATTTCCCCACAGTTTCCTATTCTGCTGGTTCTGGATGTACTTTATGCACATTATCTGCAGATTGACAGGAGCAAAAAAGAAGCTCTGCATGAATATACGATACAGACACTTCAGCCATTTCTGATTAAATAGCCAAAAAACTGTATGATAATACTGATTTCTAAAAATTATGTTATAAAACTCAATATTTAAAATCAATATTTCATACAGTTTATATATATTCCTATTCTCCTCAGGTTTCATAAGAAAAAATCGGAGCTCCAGTTTTTTTATCCATTAAATCTTCATCAGCATAGCATGACGATTCAGATAATGCGATCATATAAAATAATAATTTCCATCTGTATGGCGATATACATATGGATCTACTCTCTGTAAAATTCCTCATATCCCTTAGACTTTTCAATATCCACATATATAAAAAAAGTTGAGCAAAATTTCAAATAGGCGGCCACCTTCATCCTCAAAATTAATTACCGATAAAAACGACCACCTATCTTTTTTGTCAACTTCCTACCTGATTATTTCTGTTTTTTTAATCTGATAACATTCCATGATGCTTTGTTAAGAACAGATGTCATGATTCCACCATCTACCTTACTTCTTGATACAGTTATCGGAATCACTGCTTCGCCGGAAGCACTATTGCATGCCTTCATATCATTATTTTCAAGTACAATATGTTCAATCAGCTGATATCCTTCCATGCTTCGTAAATCTGCAACAAGTTCCATATCTTCATCAATATTTCTGTTTACTGCAAAAACAGTCAGCTCTTCATCAGCCTCATTCCATACCGCAACACTGGAAAGATCTGTTACGTTTTCATGCTCTTTTGTATCATGTACTGGTGTATCAATCACTGGCTGAAGAACCATACCTCGACCATATCTGGATGCGTGCATAAATGGATAGAAAATTGTCTGTCTCCATGCTTTACCACCGTCTTTTTCTGTCATAATCGGAGCAATTACATTTACAAGCTGAGCCAGGCATGCCATCTTTACACGATCTGCATGTTTCATTAAAGTGATTAACATAAGACCTACAAGAAGTGCATCTTCAAAGCTATACTGATCTTCCAGCAGTGGAGGTGCAATGTGCCATGGATCTTTTTCCATGAATTCATCATCAGCTTCTCTTGTATGGAACCATACATTCCACTCATCAAAACTAAGATTGATATCCTTTTTACCGCGTTTCTTTGCCCTCACAAAGTCACAGGTCGCAATGACAGAACGGATAAATTTGTCCATATCATCTGATAAGGCAAGGAAGTCTGCTGTATCATTATTTAAATTTCCATAATACTGATGCAAAGAGACATAATCCACATAATCATAATTGTAACCCAATGTAGTTGCTTCCCACTCAGGAAACGTAGGCATATCCAAATTAGAACTTCCACAGGAAACAAGCTCAATAGTAGGGTCAATCAGTTTCATAGCTTTTGCAGTTTCCTGGGAAAGTCGGCCATATTCATGCATAGTCTTATGTCCAATCTGCCAGTCGCCATCCATTTCATTTCCAAGACACCATACTTTTACATTATGAGGATCTTTTACACCATGTTTAATACGCAGATCACTATATTTGGTTCCTCCCGGATGGTTACAGTATTCCAGAAGATTGCATGCATCTGCCACACCTCTTGTACCAAGGTTTACTGCCATCATCATATCTGCATCAGCTTTTTTGAGCCATTTTGAAAACTCATTCAGACCGATTTTATTCTGTTCCAGACTTCTCCACGCAAGTTCCAGACGAACCGGGCGTTCCTCGACAGGCCCTACGCTGTCTTCCCAGAAAAAGTTTGATACAAAGTTTCCACCTGGATATCTTACGATTGGCACATTTAATTCCTTTACCATGTTTAATACATCTGTGCGAAAACCATCCTCATCTGATAATGGATTTCCCGGCTGATAAATTCCATCATAAACAGCTCTGCCAAGATGCTCAATAAAGGACCCATAAATTCTGTTATCAACTTCTGAAACTTTAAACGCTCTGTCGATTATCATTCTTGCCTGCTTCATTTCGATTTTCCTCCATATTTAAAAATTTTTAACCTTTTACTCCTCCAGCTGTCATACCTTCAATAAAATATCTCTGGAAACAAACGAATAATGCCAAAATCGGAATAATTGCGAAACATGATCCGGCTATCAGGATGTCATAGTTGTTTCCATATGGCGAAAGAAGGCTCTGCAGACCAACAGGAAGTGTGATTTTATCAATTGAGTTTGTTACAATCATTGGCCAAAGGAAGTTATTCCAACTCTGCATTCCCTGATAAATCCCCATAGCTGCGAAAGAAGGTTTCATCAGAGGAATCATGATCTTAAAGAAAATACCATACTCTGTACATCATCTACTCTGGCTGCATCCAGAAAATCCTTCGGGATTCCCATCAGATACTGCCTGAAGAAAAATACCAGCATCGGAACAACCAGATACGGCAGGATAATTCCCCACATGTTATTAATCAGATCCATTTTTACAATCAATCTGTAAAGAGGAAGCAAAATTACTTCTGTAGGGATCATCATAACAAGTAAAACGCAAAGGAATAAAATATTCTTTCCTTTAAAATTATACATTGCAAATCCATAACCTACACATGCACTCAGGAACAATGCAAGTGCAACCTGCACAACAGTAATGATCAAACTGTTTTTGTACCATACAAAGTATGAATTTGCACCACTGAATAACATTTTATATTCATTCAAATTTGCATTTGCCCAATCAATAGAAAAATTCAATCCATAACGCATCAGATCAGAACCCGGACGCAGCGACGAAACAGCAAGAAGTGCCAGCGGGAGTAATGTGATAATTGCAACGATCACAAAGAAGATAAATAAACACGTAGAATAGATTTTTGATTTTTTTGTTATTGACATTGTTTATTCCCCCTTTTTACTTCCTATAGTTCCATTTATCCAAAGCTGTACAATATTAACTGCCAGAACGATAAGCAGGAATATTACACCGATAGCACTTGCAATGCCAAGCTGACTCTGCTCAAATCCCATTCGATATAACATACCAACCAATGTGGTAGCCACATTATTCGGCGATTTGTTTCCGTTAAACAACATGTAGCTTTCTGAAAACATTGCCATACCACCAAAAATGGAAATTGTAAGTACATAAATTGTTGTAGGTTTTAGTAACGGAATTGTAATGTAACGAAGCTGTTCCATACTGGTTGCACCATCAATAGATGCAGATTCATACAGATCAGCAGGTATCTGCTGCAGTCCGGACAGATAATACATCATGTTTACACCTGTCCATCTCCACAAACACAGGAAAAACAATGTACACCAGACTGTGCCAGGAGTCCTTAACCATACTATAGGATCTATGCCAAAAAGTCCAACTACCTGGTTCATAAAAGATCCTTCCAATTCACCAAACATCAGTCGGAAAACAACACCCGCAACTACTACCGAAGTCAGTGCCGGAACAAACAGAATACTTCTAAATGTTCCTTTGGCTCTCATATGTTTACTGTTCAGCATTGCTGCAAGAACCATCGGAATCGGAATCATTAAAAGACAGGTAACGATTGTATAGAAAATACTGTTCTTCAAACTCTTAATGAAAACTGCATTTTTTAAAATCTTATAGTTTTCCAGTCCAACGAATGTGGTATTTGGACCAGCTACTTTCTGAAAACTCATAATCACCATACTCACGATGGAGTATGCGAAGAATACAACAAATGTAATAATAAATGGCATTACGAATACATAGGGTGCCACTTTCTGTGAATATAGTAATTTTTTTGCTTTGCTCTGTTTTTTCAATGCAATCCCTCCCTATGTTGATGTATTCAGACAATTTATTTAAAGAAAAGGAAGGCTACAGGTTCTCCTCCTGCAGCCTTCCTTTTAAGCCCTATGTCTGAAAATCAGAACATATATTTAGTAGATAATAGAATCCTGTTCGCTCTGAAGAAGTTCTTTAGCATCCTGATCTACAGAAATTTCAAATGCATTTGAATAAGTTGTAGAAACAAGTGTACTATATGTTGCTGAATAGCTGCCGCTAATGTTTGGAGCTGTGATGTCTGTTCCGTTTTCTTTCAGAATATCAAATGGGTTAGTAGTAAAGTATGCAAGGAACTTATTATCTTTGTTTTCAGTAATAGCCGGGTCGTCCCAAAGCTCTGTACGAATCGGGTCAAATCCAAGTTTTTCCCATTCATATGTACAGCCTTCTTTTGATAATTTTGCAAAAGCAAGGAAATCTTTTGCTAACTGTTCGTTCTCTGTTCCCTTGATAACAGATGTTCCTGTACCACCCTGAAGAACTTCACGTGTATCACCCTCGTTCCATACAGGAATTGGATAAATAGCCATTTTACCATCAAGGTCTGAACAATAGTCTGTAAATCTTCCCATATACCATAATGGCATGATTACGGATGCAACACCACCTCCATTGAGATGTCCATACCATTCTTCTGTGTGGAATCCACCGCCAGGAGCGATTTCGCAAACACCATCGTTAATCATTGAACGAATATAATCAATTACTTCTGCATGTTCATCTGTAACAAGATTTGGATTTCCATCTTCATCTACATACTGAACACCTTTCTCAAGCAACATACACTGTGGAAGGAAAAGATCTGATGTTTCTACAGCACACATCGGAGTCCCTGTTTTTTCCAGTACGGTTTTGCCAGCTTCTACATAATCATCCCATGTAACGATATCTGCAGGATCCACACCGGCTTCGTTCATGATATCCATATTGTAGTAAGCAACTGTAGCTCCCAGATGGAAGTCTACACCATAATAATTATCCTCATTATCACCATACATACTGATACGAGACATAACAACATCATCTTTATACGGTTCTACTGCATCATTAATCGGAAGTAAGTAACCATCCTTCAGGAATGCACCATAATGTCCGATTTCAATGTCTGCCATGTCTGGAGCCCCCTCACCGGACTGGCATGCAATCAGCAATTTACTATGTAAGGATGAGGACTCACCTGTTGTGACAGTTAAGTTAATTGGTCTGTCTGGATTCTGCTCATTCCATACATCAGCCATTGATGTCCAGAATCCTACGTGAAGTTCCTGAAATGTCCAAAAGCTAAGATCTGTTCCACCATCAACAAATGTGTTAGTTCCCTGTGTTGATCCGTCATCTGCTGCTAAAACAGGTGCAGTTGATCCAAGAATCATTGTTGCTGCCAATGTACATGCAAGAAGTCTTTTTTTCATATAGTTACCCTCCTTAAATTATTAGTTTGTACTTTCACGTTGTTTCTTGCTACGTTCTTAGATTAACGTTAATCTAACAAAAAGTCAATAGTAAATTTCATAATTTATGTCATTTTGTGTAAAATATATGTTTTCATATATTATTTTTTATGCATTTTTTATATTCGAATCCATTTTCATATTATTGCAATTTGATTTTCTTGTCATTATAGAATATAATTGAATATACTATCAGAACATAGGTGACATTTTGTAAGTCAGATAAATAATCTGTCTATCTTCTGTACCAAATAACGATTCTGCAATATATATCAGAGGAGAATTAATATGAACAGCCCAAATAAAAGAATTACTTTAAAAGATATAGCTGACCAGTGCGGTTATTCAGTCAATACTGTTTCTCGCGCACTCAGAAATGATTCTAAACTTTCCGAAGCAACAATAAGCAGAATACATCAGATAGCGGATGACCTCGGTTATATGAAAAACGTAGTTGCATCTTCCCTGCGTTCCGGTCATACAACTCTGATTGCAGTTATTGTTGATGATATCCAAAATCCGCACTATTCCGATATTATTTCACAGATTACTGTTAAATTACGTAAATATGGTTATCATACTCTGATTTTAGGATCCTATATAGAAAAAAACTATGCTGATTATTCCCTGTCTCTTGCACTGTCTTATAATGTCAGTGGGATTGTTTTCTTTCCACGAAAATATAATAAAAATGCCATCAACCTTATCAATCAGAATAATATACCTCTCGTACTGGTTGACCGTGAAATGCCGGAATGTCAGACAAACTTTGTTCGCTGTGATGATTATCAGGGCGGATATATTGCCGGAAAACATTTGCTGGAATTAGGCCACCGTCATTTTCTCTATCTTCCGGGTCCTAAATATAATCTTTCGCAAACTCGTCGATATGCCGGTATCATGGATGCGCTTTCAGAGGCAAATGTACCTGCCTCAAATATTCGAGAAATAGATTATCACACAGTATTTGGATCATCAGCCGAATCAACATCTTCCTATAAACCATATGAAGAGTTATTTTTTCCGGTTAATTACACTGCAGTAATTGGTTTTAATGACCTACAAAGTTATTCTGCTATGGAAATACTACAGAAAAAAGGATATCGTATTCCAGAGGACATATCCCTGATTAGTTTTGACCATCTGCGAAAAACTCACACATATCTACCCCCTTTGACCAGTATTGCTGATAATTCAGAAAAAAGTATTGCTGATACAGCAGTCTCCATACTTCTTGATAAAATCAGGAATCCATCCAGTGAGATTTCCAGTGAAGTTTTACCTGTATCTATTTTCGATGACCATACTACTGGACCAATAAACGAAACCTTTGCTCATTCCTTTGAGTAATTAATCATTGTAATGTTCCTTTTTAAAAACAGGATGCGAAAATCTTCCACATCCTGTTTTTATTATATCTATAAATATCCTCGAAGATAATAATACTATCAGTACTCAGATTACAAAGTATTATTCAGGCTCTGAATTCACATAAAATATCAGTCCATAACATTTTATCCAACGAATATTCACAGTTAAAAACATGTATTTACCTGATTCTTTCAAAATCAAACACATTTATGGAATGTGGTAACAAAACCGCTTCATATACTCCGTCTGTCTCTTCTTCCGGAAATCCTTCAATAAATACATCCTTTTTGTCAATATCATTATAAGAATCCACAGACTTTCCTGCAATCTGATATTTTTGAATTCTATATCTCCCTTTCTGATTTTCGTTCAGACAAATTTTTACTTTCTGTTTTTTTTCCGCCTCTTTATTTACCACAGAAATAGAAATTTTTCCTGTTCTCGAATGCTGTGTAGCCAAAATATCCAATGTATCTGTGGTTATTTGATTACCATTTTTATCAAACACTGTAATTGTATTTTTCTCCCCTTCTTCCCAACCATCCAGAACAATATCTCCCAAACGGTTGACATATAAGTCAAATACATGATAGGTACTTCTTAATACAAGTCCATCTTTATAACTGTAAATACATCCTCTTGTATTTAAGATTGGTGCAAAGTTAGCCATTCCAACAATATCACAATGACGATTCATAGCATTCAAAAAGCAGGCTGTAAAAACGGCATCTGCCATTGTATAAGAAGAATTATCATCATTTTTATCTCTCGGCACAAGATAAGTCTTGGAATCTATTCCCTGTTCAATTGTATGTACATTTGGATGATGCCAACTACGCAAATTCCACTCATCAAAAGCAATTTTTATTTTTCCTTCCAGATGTAATGCCGTAAGCAATCCCTTTACATCAAGAACCGCCCTGTCCACCTGTTCTGTATATGCCATGCACTGATTATAATCTGCAAGTTCATTTTTTTCCGGAAGCATATCCCAATATCCATGTAAAGAAATCCAGTCAAGATATGCCCCACAATGTTTTAAAAGACTCATCGTCCAGTCAATATCTGGAAGTGCTGCCGCTGATAGCTGCACTATCGGCGACACATGTTTTATCATTTTTGCAGCTTCCTTTACAAGTCTCCACCATTCTTCAGAACTTTTTGCACCAATTTCCCAGTTTCCATAATTTTCATTTCCAATACTCCAATATTTTACATTGTATGGCTGTTCCTCGCCATTGGCAATCCGCCACTTTGCATACTTTCCTTCATTCTTCAGATTGCAATATTCAACCCAGTCGCTCATTTCCTCTGCAGTTCCGGTTCCTGCGTTAGTACAAATATAAGGCTCACATCCTATTTTCCTACACATATGAATGTATTCATCTGTTCCAAATGTATTCGGATCCTCCACACGCCATGCTTTATCAAAAAAAGATTGTCTGTTTTCTCCCACTCCATCTTTCCAATGATATGAAGATACAAAACATCCACCCGGCCAGCGCAAAACCGGAACTTTGATTTTCTTCATTGCCTCAATGATATCTTTACGAAAGCCTTCCTCATCGGACAATTTATTTCCAGGATCATAAATCCCATCATAAATTTGTCTGTGAAAATGCTCGATAAAATGCCCATACAACATAGGACTTCTTTTCCCAATTGCTCTTTTTTCATTTACATGATATTTCATACTCCAACTGCCTCCTCATCTCTGTCCCCAGAAGCCCTAACTTCCTTCATCCTACCTACACATAACCAAGGCATCAGCTATACTCCTTTGCGGGATCTGCATCCAATGTGTACATGATTTTTTTCGTCTGCTGTTTCTTTTTCGTTTACCTCACCTGTTGTCTCTGTTGTACTGTCAGCATATATACTCTGTAATGCGAGAAGCATCCTTCCTGTCAGTCCCAGGATTATTCCCCATTTTTTCTCATACCAGTTCTCCAAATATTATCCCATCTCAGGTTACGTTAATTTTCGTAAGAAAATACCGGTGCTCCTGTCTTTTCATCCCAGTGGATTTTCATCAGCATGGCATGGCGGTTTGGATTATACAACGGATTTCCTTCTATCTTTTCTTCAATCCTTGCATGATAAACCATGATTGGATTTCCCTCTTCATCTTCAGTGAATGAATTATGTCCAGGACCGTAAACTCCTCTGTCTGCATCCGTGCACAGAACCGGATAACGCTCTTTTGTCCAGGATTTCGGGTCAAGAAGATCAGAATCCTCAGATGCCGACATCATTCCAACACAGTACGCAGCGCCTGTTTCAGATGCTGAATAGGTAAGATAAATTTTACCGTTATGATGGATCACTGCAGGACCTTCATTTACCCAGAACCCAACTCTCTCCCAGTCATAATCCGGTGTTGTAAGCAGTACCTGAACAGTTTTCAGTTTATATGGTGATTCCATTTCACCAATATAAAGATTTGAGATCTGTTTTCCCACGCCTACCTTCTCAGCCCATACATAATAATGTTTTCCTTTGTTTTCAAATACTGTCGCATCCAGAGAAAAAGCTTCAAAAGAAAATTCATCCTCATCTGCACGTCCCATCTTCCCTTTCTCTGTCCAGGTTCCTATAAGAGGGTCCGCATCTGCACATTCCAGCACATAGGGACGGATCGCCCAGACATCATCTTTATCCCCGCCGGCAAAATAGATATACCATTTACCATCCAGATAATGAAGCTCCGGCGCCCAGATATGTTCACTCATGATCCCTTCAGGATGTTTCTTCCAGACTGTGATTTCCTCAGCATCCTTTAACCCTGCCAGAGTTTTACTCCTTCTCAGCACAATTCTGTCATAAGCAGGTACAGATGCCGTAAAATAATAATTTCCATCTGTGTGTCGGTATACATATGGATCTGCCCGCTGTAAGATCCATGGTTCATTATATTTTAGTTCTTCGCTCATTATTGTATCCCCCTTTTGATTCTGCAACCTCACTTTTTATTTTAGTTTTGTATAAAATACTTTTATATATTTAAAAGTTTACCGTATTTTTTAGAAAATATCAACTATATTTTTTTCTTTTCATTGCACATTTTGTTCACATTCGTTATAATTTACCATAAATGCCGTTAGAGTGCGTTTGAAAAATGCTTTAAATCTATACTATAAATTCAGAAAGGGAAATCCGTTATGTTATATATTAAAA
>UMBP01042841.1_pt1 | contig 16028 bp, 19 predicted proteins | sample 1963991 | NCBI WGS metagenome assembly UMBP01 (sample SAMEA4835944, study PRJEB28245) | human gut metagenome | biome: gut microbiome; material: fecal sample | place: Denmark | collected 2008
TTATTCGGCAGTCACGGCCGAACCGAGCTGTTCGCCGCTGATTGTCATTTCATTGATGGCAGAGTTCCAAGCCTCGAAAGATTCGGCATCATACAGCTGTGCGGTGAACATTGTCAGCATATCACCGGAGTAGATGTAGCATGCAATGACGTATGCACGAACATCTTCAACATCAACGGTTGTTTTGTAGTAAATAACCGGGTGATCACCGACAGTCAGTTTATAACATTTGTCGTCGGAAACGGTTCCGCCGAAAGCTTCTTTGAAATAAGCTTCAATTTCTTCAACAGACTGACTGAAATTGATTGCGGCGTCATCGCCGATGGGTGCGTTCATGTAAATGACTGCATTCTGTGAATTTTCATCCACGCTGCTGGCAAAAGCAACGATTCCGCCGATGTTCATAAGCATGTAGCCTTCGGGTGCGGTCAGCTTGATGAAGTCGGTTGTGAATTCGCGGGTGGCTTGGTTGTAATTGTAACTGTCGGCAGGTTCCGCAGTGGGTTCTTCCGTGGGCTCCGCAGTGGGTTCCGCAGTAGGTTCCGCGGTGGGCGTCGCGGGAACTTCTGTGGCGGGCGCGGGAGTAGGTTCTTTCTTGTTTCCGCCGCATGCCGCAAAGCTGAGCAGCATCAGTGCAGCAAGGATAATCGCCGTAATTTTTTTCATTGTGAGTTCTCCTCTGATTTTTTAATTTTACACAACATGATACAGACGGGTGCAGTGAGCAGCCGCGCCGTTAGCTGTGCATACCTCAATTATTGTACCACACCGAATAAATATGTGCAATACGGAAAACAGAAAATATACATATTAAGGGCTTTTTTTCAAAGCAATAATGAAAACAGCAAACAGGACCATCCTTCGGGAGCTGCCCTGTTTTTGTTTTGAGGTTTGTGCAGCTTCCGAAAAACAATTGTGCAAGCTTAATCGAAAGCTTATTGCCTGCTGATTCCTGCCTGTTTAAAAAAAATAACCGAATACGCAAGAAAGCAGACAAGATCGCTTAAGGCCGAAAAAAATCTTGTGTGATAAACAAAAACACTGTAAAAAAGAATGCCCGTTTCCGCAAACAAAAATACCGCCGGCATTGTACGGAGCAGTTTTCCCCATATCGTGTTTTTTCTGCCGGACCATAGGATTATTCCCAACACGGCACATACAAAAGCGGGCGGAAAGCTGTATAGCAGCCAGCCTCCGATATGATTCGGTATCAGTTTGGATAATGACTCCGGCTGCATCGCTCCGCTGCGGTAAAGTCGGAACGATTGGTGTACGGTCGTAATAAGGAACATCAGGAATATGTAAATTCCCGCATTGATTGCCGCACATTTTCTGTTCTCGCTGAATAAAACAATCAACGAAGCCGAAAACATCCAGAAGCCGAAGGTGCTCGAACTCCAATAATAAAACGACCAGAAACTGTTGTCAGGCACTTCAATGAAAAACACAACGGAGAATCCTGCAAGCAAACCTAAAACAGCCATTGAAAAATAAGATTTAAGTTTGTCTCGGAATAAAACTTTCAAGTGAGTTCTCCTCTGCATTTTATTTATTGGCTGAAGCATATCAAATTGTGACTGCGTATCGCCGTTTCAATCCTTCCGCCGCTCGGAACGGCAGAAAACACAGCGACCGCAATCACAGCGAAAATCCGTGCAGAAAAAGGCATTCGGCACAGAAATTCGGGAAAAGAAATTTAATGTGCGTAAATGTCATTGATTCGGGTCACGCAATTCAATTCTGTATCCCGTTTTGACAATCAGCTTCAAGGTTTCAAGCGCGGTGTTCCTGTCATATTCCTTCTCGCTTTCCGCAAGCTCGTCATACGGAACGAGCAGGGGTGTTGTTTTTAAATCGTTGTCCTTCTTTTCACCGTAAGTCCAGCCTTCGGCAATTCTGCCTGCGGCCCACACTTCATGAACATTTTCGGCAATTTTTTCCGTAAGAGCAAGCAGCTCCGCAGGAAGGACAACATCGCTTGTGTCGATGGGTTTGGGTTCGTACATATTGTAAATAACCTCCGGGTTCATTGTTATAAGTCTGACGGTATGCGCCGGGCAGCGTATGCATTCAGCTTTGCCCGTCCGCAAGCTTTTTTATGAGATTGCCCGCAACTTGGACAAGAGTGTCGGGCAAACTGTTTTTTGCTGCGTAAAGTATATCACAAAAAGAGCAGAATTCAAAACAAATTTTCTGCGTTTAAATCTTTTGCGAAAACTTTACGGGTTACGGGCGGTTTTTATGTTTATTATATAAAATCAACGGTGCATATGCAGAGATATGCATGAGAAATATGAATGTACATATATTTTAGCGTTCATATCTAAACATGTCAACCGTTTTTTTCAAACAAAGCTGAATTCGGTATGAATAATGCTTAAAGCCCGCCGCAATTCTTCTATCGTGAAAAAGGCAGATTTTCCGCCGCAATTCGACTTGAAACTCGGATATATTTATTGTAAAATAATATTGCCGAATTGCAGCAACGAATTTTTTCGGTGTGCGGAGCGAATATGCGGTGCGGGGACGGCAGGCACGGTTTGGGGTTAAGATTTTGCAGCTTCCGTTATTTTGCAAATTTGTTTCGCATGAGCATCCGCAGAATGAAAAAAACGGGAGGAACGAAAAAAATGGGGAGAACATCGAACAAGGATAATAAAACTCAATATCAAATTTGCCGTGAAAACATGGGCTATTCGCGGGAAAAGGCGAGCGAAGTGCTGGGCTGGATTTCGGCGGATCGTATTGAACGAATTGAAAACGGGGGATTTGTGCCGCGTTCGGACGAAGTGCTTGAAATGTCCCGCGGGTACAGGAACCCGAATCTGTGCAATTATTACTGCGCGCACGAGTGTCCCATCGGGCAGCAATATGTTCCGGAGATAAAGGTCAAGGATCTGTCTCGAATTGTGCTTGAAATGCTTGCATCGCTCAACGCAATGCAGAAAAAGCAGGAACGGTTGATTGAGATAACGGCGGACGGACAAATTTCGGAAGATGAAATGATTGATTTTACGGGTATTCAGGCCGAATTGGAAAAAATATCCATAACGGTTGAAACGCTTCAATTCTGGTTTGAGCAAATGGTTGCCGACGGAGAAATCAAACTTCAGAAAAACTATTGCGAAGCGGAAAAATAATACGGGCTGCGCAGCTGCAGATTAAACCTGAAAACGTCGATTTATGCATTTAATCGGCGTTTTTTGCATTTTTTAGGGAAAACGGCAGGGTTATTCCGCAGTTTTTACCCTTTTTCCGAAGGATGAACTGCATTATAATTCAGTCATACAAAAAAACAACAGCCGAAAGGAGATTTAAAATGACTGTTAAACAAAGGGTTATTGCCTCGCTTCTTGTTGAAAAAGCGGCGGAGAACAGAGAGCTTGCGGACAAAGTCGGGCTTATCTGCCGGTTGAAGCAAATCGATGCAATGCGGAAGATTTCGGAAATGAAAGGAGGCGAAGAAGAATGAAGAACATCGGAAAAATTCTTTTGGGTATTGTCGGCGTTATTGCGGCACTTTACTTTATTGTATTCATCACGGCGTGGCTGTAAGAGGAGGATGCGGACATGAAGAAATTTTTAAAGGTTCTGGGTGGGATTTTTTCCGTACTGCTGGTGACGGCAATTGTGTTCGGATTCGGATACTTTTTAGGAAATCGTTCGAACGGCGGAAAAGCGGAAGTTGTTCCCGCAAGCAGCAGCGGCATCGATCTGAAGCTTCCGGGTGAAGTTGAAAAATCCATCATCACTGTGGATGAAGTTGAGGCGAAGATTCTTGAAATCGGTGAGCTTGCAACATGCGAAGGAGATTACACCGTGACCCGGGGGAAGGATTTTACCCGCTATTTTGTGGACAAGATTCCCATTCCGGGTTCAACGAACCATGTTGAATTGACCTGCACGGGCATAGTTAAAGCGGGCTATTCGCTTGAGGACATTGCCGTTCGGGTGGATAACGAAAGCATGAAGATCTATGTCGCTTTGCCGCAGGTAAAAATCATGAGCAATCAGCTGATTTGGGACAGCGTTGTCTGCAATGAACAGAACAGTATGCTGAATCCGATCGATTTTGAGCAATATCAAACGCTGATTTCGGAAATTGAATCGGAAGGACTTGAGGAGGTTCAGAAAAAAGGTTTTTTTGACACCGTTGAATCGAATGCAAAAAAACTTATCGGAAACTTTCTCGGCTGCTTTGCGGACTATACGGTTGAATTTATTTAAAATAAAATTACGAAAGGAGAATAAAAAATATGAGACTTAATGAGATTCCTAACTACGATGGGTCAATTTGGGCATATGCACAAATGGCAAAATATGCGCGTGAGATGCATGGACCGGAGAATTTCACAAAAGCACTGTACGAGGGTGGACAAGCAAGCATGGTACTGCCGATGATTGGGCTCAGTGTGGGTACCGCCATAATAGGCGCAGGTGCTGCTCTGTTAATAAAAACGCTGCTGCAAAAAAAGAAAATCCAAACAGCAAGGAAAAAAGTCAGCGGTATCAGCGAAAAGCCAATCAAAGAGATTGATTTAAGTGATGATGAGATTACTATATTGACAGACAACACGCTTGATAAAAACAGATGATTCGGTTCAAAACGTCGTCTTCTCCTTAATTACCTTATATTTCTAATCCGGGAATAAAACCGCCTCCGAAAAGGGAAGCGGTTTTGTTCCTGTTTGAAGTTCAATAAAAAGCCTTTGCCGTTCGGTTAAAAGTCTGCTGTATCAATCCGAATCTCTTGACGCAGCGGGCGCGGAAAGAATCTCATTCCAGATAATGCCCTGGGTAACTGCGGGCTGAGCCGAGATGGCTTTAAGCAGCCTGTCCGCTCCGCTCTGCACTTTTTTTGTGCCTTCAACCGGTTGTTTTTGCTCATATGCGGGATCGTAATCGGGTCGGACTGCGGCGGCGGGCTGCCGTGCTGCGGTTTTCTTTGCCGTTTGGCTTGCTGCGGTTTTTTTGCCGGAGGATGCATTGCTGCGCATGTTTCCGCCGCCGGTTCCGTACGGGGAGCGCGGAGCGCGAACTTCGCCCTCATGAGTGCCTTCGTGAATGCTGCCGCCGGTGCAGTTTGCCGTGCAGCAATAGGAGTCGGATGCACTGTATGCTCTGCCCTCGGTTCGGTTCTGTGCGGCAGGCTTCGGTTTCCCCTGCGCAAAACCCGTTCCGAATGCGAATTCGTCCGATTCGTTTTCGGCAAACCGATTCGCAGCACCGTTTTCGGCGGTTTCGGGCTGCTTTTTCTTGCTTGACGCAAGAATTCTGAGAACAAAGAAGCCGATTGCCGCAATGAATATCAACAGCTGCATGGCTGCCTCCTTTCGATACGTTTGGATTCTGTTTGTTTGATTCCGTAAACTAATTTTCGTTAAATCGATTGCCGACCGTTTCCGCGACTGCTGCACGGCAGCCGCAGGCAGGGACGTATTTCGACTGTTTATTTAACATCGGCGGAACCTGCGGTGGTTTTTCCGATGGATTCGCGCATCTCGGTGTCGGCGGCAAGATTCTTCATTTTATAGTAATCCATGATGCCGAGATTGCCGCTGCGGAACGCCTCGGCCATTGCAAGGGGAACCTGAGCTTCGGCCTCGATAACGCGGGCGCGCATACCTGCAACCTCCGCCTTGTTCTCCTGCTCCTGTGCAACCGCCATTGCGCGGCGTTCCTCTGCTTTTGCCTGTGCAATGCGCTTATCGGCTTCCGCCTGGTCGATCTGAAGCTTTGCGCCGACGTTCACGCCGACATCAACATCCGCAATATCAATGGAGAGTATTTCAAATGCCGTGCCGCTGTCCAAACCCTTGTTCAAAACGGTCTGAGAGATGGAGTCGGGGTTTTCAAGAACATCCTTGTGGCTGACGGAAGAACCGATGGTGGTAACAATGCCTTCGCCGACGCGGGCAATGATCGTTTCTTCGCCTGCACCGCCGACAAGACGGTCGATATTGACGCGAACGGTGACTTTTGCCTTTGCACGGAGCTCAATGCCGTCCTTTGCAATTGCGGCGATAACGGGTGTTTCGATAACTTTGGGACTGACGCTCATTTGAACTGCGGTCAGAACATCCCTGCCCGCAAGGTCAATTGCGCATGCCTTTTCAAAATCAAGTGCGATGCCCGCACGCTGGGAGGCGATGAGCGCATTCACAACGCGGTCAACATTGCCGCCCGCAAGGTAATGCGCTTCCATCTTGTTCAGATTTAAATCAAGACCTGCCTTCGTTGCCTTGATGAGCGGTTCAACAATGCGATGCGGGTTTACTTTGCGGATACGCATACCGACAAGCTGAAAAAGCCCGACATGAACCCCCGATGCTCCTGCCGAAATCGCAAGCCCGACGGGGAAGAAGGAGAAGAAGAATATCAGCAGGATGACTGCGCCGATTATGATGCCGATGATTGCGCCGACAGACATGCCGGCTGCGGGGGCATCGGCGAAAACCAAAGAGTTTTCGAATTGAATAAGGTTCAGTGCGTTCATTTTTGTATTTTCCTTTCAAATAAATACTGTTCAAATACTGTTCCGGAATATATGGCTGCGATGCGATACCGTTTGCGGCATCGGCGGCAGCCCTTTCCGGCTCAGCGCAAAGCTAAGGCGATAAGATACAGCAGTGCGATGAATGCAGGTACGCCGATAAGAAGAAAGATCCAGTCCCGCTTGCGCCGCCTGTTCAGCTCTTTGCTGCTCATTTCGGTGTTGTATGCATTTTTGCTTGCCGCTTCAATATCCGATGCGTCATAAAACTGAGAATAGAAAAACGGCCGCTTGTTCTCTTTTTTGTCGTCAATAGGTTTCTTTTTCATTGAGTGTGGATAAAACTCCGCTCCGGAGTCAAGGACGATGAATCATTCCGCTTCGTTCGGGCGTCGAACGCTGATGCGCAGACCTTCAACGGCACAAACAACGATCGGTTCATCTTTTGCAATGAATTCACCGTCGGCAAGCACATCGTAACGTTTTCCGTTGATAAGTGCAGCACCGCTCGGCCGCAGCGCAGTGAGCGCAATCCCCTGTTTGCCGATGAGCTCGGCTGATTCGGCGGTCACGCGGTCGGTCGCTTCCGCTGCAATGCTTTCGTTAAGCACGATGCGGGAGTTTTTGCCGCTTTTCCGTTTGCCGAAAACAACTTTGAATATTATGACCGCGGCGATGCTGAGAATTGCAACAAGTATTGCAACCGAGAACAGCGCGGATATTGGGTCGTTCGAACCTATGATAAGCCCTGCAATCACGGCTGCCGCGCCCGATATGCCTGCAATGCCGAATCCCGGGATCAGCATTTCGATGATTATCAAAGCCGCGCCGATAAGCACGAGTATCAGCCCGCCGAGGTTCCAGCCTTCAAGCCAACGGCTGAAAAAATCTCCGCCGGACAGCAGAAGCATTGTGTTCAGCAGCATATTTCTTCCTCTCTTTCGTGTAATGAATGGCGTAAAGGGTCGTTTGCTTTAAAAATCAGCTGCCGCGCATGAAAAGCTTCACATACCCTTTCACAGCTATATTATACAACGCAGAGGCCTCGGTATTCAATAGGTTTAGGCGAATTTAAATGTAATAATCTTGTAAAGAACCGCATAACAATGTGACATGAACATGAAGAAAACGATCGGAATGCTGCTTGCGGCGGGAATTGTCGGCTTATCGACCGCAGTTCTTTCCGCCGTGTCCGTCGGGGGACGAGTCCCGGCACCGCGCACGGCAGGCAGCGTAAATGCGGGCCTTGATCTGATGCCCGACATTGTGAGCGGTCTGAATCTTCTCGCAGGCGAAAAGTATGAAACGATACCTTCGGCAAACGGAATCGGAGTTTGGAACGGTGAGGAGGTCGTTCCGATGGATACGGAGGACTACATCATTCATGTCACTGCGGCGGAGATGCCCGCAACGTATGAAAGGGAAGCATTGAAAGCGCAGGCTGTTGCGGCCCGAACCTTTGCAATGAAGCACCTGACGGGTGAGCTTCGCTGCAAAAGCGGACATACCATCTGCACGGACTATGCCTGCTGCCAAGCTTTTCTGACCACGGAACAGCTGCGGGAACGCTGGGGCAGCTCGTTTGAAAACTATTATGCACGCATTGAAGCCGCCGTGCATGAAACGGAAGGGCTTGTTCTGACAAGCGGCGGAGAACTGGTGACTGCATTGTACCATTCTTCCTCCGGCGGACGAACGGAAAACTGCGAGGCTGTATTCGCTGTTGCGCTGCCCTATCTTGTTTCGGTTGAGAGCGGCGGGGAAGAGGATTCGCCGGAGTTTACTTCGGAAAAATGCTACACGACGGCTGAGTTTATCAGCAAAGTGAATTCGGCTTTTCCCGATGCGCAAATGTCCGACCCCGCAAAGGATGTTGACGTTTGGCAGCGCACGGAGAGCGGGCGGATTCAGCTGATTCGTTTGGGCGGCACCGTTGTTACCGGGCAGCAGCTCAGGAACGCACTTAAACTCCGCAGCACCAATGTTAAGTTTTCAATCACGCAGTCGAATGTTAAAATTACCTGCTTCGGCTTTGGGCACGGCGTCGGCATGAGCCAGTGCGGCGCAAATGCAATGGCAAAAAACGGCAGCAGTTTCGATGAGATTTTGCGGCATTACTATACCGGAGTGGACATAGAACGGTTTGAAGTTGACAGCGGGGAACTGTGTCTGCTTCCGGAGCAGACGAATGAATAGAACAGAAGCACCGAATCGCAGGGGGCTCTTTGCAGGAAAAGCTAAGGCGGTTCGGTGCTTAATTTCATTAAGCAGGTATATCTGCAAAAAAGTCAGCATGACCGAGTTTGAATAATTATACTCCAAGTACGCTGCGCATGACGATGATGGCGTCAGCAATATCGATGATGCCGTTGCTGTTCATATCACATACGTCAACACTGATTTCGGGCTGAAGCTCAAGCGCGGCGCGCATAATCAGAACTGCATCTTCTGTGTTGACTGCGCCGTCTCCGTTTGCATCTCCGGAAAGGAATGAAGCCGCATACTTTGCTGTCAGAGTGAAATCGGTCTCATGAATCGAAGCGATATATTCAGGACTGAGTGCGAATTCGGTTTCCGTGCTTACGAGTTCCCCGGATTGGTTCTCCCATCCGATAAAATCGTTTCCGTTCGATGAAGAGCAATAAACTTGTAAAAAGTCATTCGACTGGTCATATGATTCATCGTAAACGCTGAAGAACGCAAAACTCAGGCCGACGGTGCCGTTTTCGGCGGAGATTATTAGGATATGTTCCCCAACAGCCAGTTTTATCCGGTGAAGCGTATCATTATTTCCTTGGGTATTGCACCAATATATCGAGGGACAGTTCGTAAGGTCAATCTCATCCAACGGTGAATTTCCTACAGAAACGGCACGGAGATTTGAACATGCGTCAAAGTTCAACCGCGAAACGGAAGTGTCATCAACATACAGTGCATTTAAACCGGTACAGTCGGAAAGATCCAATTCTGTTAATGTGTGCGTAAAGGCAACACTGAGCTCAAAATCTGCCGTGCAGTCAGAAAGATTAACTCTTTCTATCGGACAATAGTCGGCGTGAACGACAATAAGACTGCTGCGCCCACTTAAATCAATGGAGGTGATTGCGGTCTCATTTGCTGAAAAGGCTTCAAGAACGGGACTTTCATCGATATTCACCTCTGCAAGCCCGGGGTTACTGTCAACCATAACTTCAACAAGTGCTGGTGCATTCTTAAAGCTGAAGTGTTCAAGGTCATTGTTGGGTGCGCCGATGTAATAAAGGTTTGGACAATTATCGGCAGATGCATAAACAAAAAGCCGATCTGCCATATCCGCACCGGCAAAGTCGGCCTGCTCGCCTGCGTAAAAGATTTCAAGCGAGGGGCAGTTATCGGCACGAACAGATGTCAAATTGTTTTGAGGTACATTAATGTCAACAAGGCTTTGACACCCGCTTAGGTCAAGATCTCCGACAAGCAGCATTTCACCTGATGCGGGATACTCCATGCCGGTAACGGGGTTGATTGTATACTCAGTGAAGTTGACTGACCAAAAACGAATGTAAGCAAGTTCACCGTCCTCCGTCCAGTCAATATTTGCCCATGTTGAAGGATCGTCCGCATCATAATCAACATCGGAATAATTATTGATTTTCTGTCCGTTTTTAACCCCTTTCGAATCCGTGATTTCGAGAAAAGCTCTCATCAATGCAACATCGTGTTCGTTATAAGAACTGATTGCGGATGGTGCTGCATGGAGACCGCTGCCGCCCGATTTGGACGAGAGCAGCGATGTCACCATGCTTTTTGAAGTGCCGCATTTTTTTTCGATTCTCTTACTCTGCGCAGGGGCAGCAGTTGCTGTTGATGTCGCCGGGAGACTGACTTTATCAAGCGCAAGAGCGGATGTGACGGTGCACAATGCGAACATGCAGGCAGTAAGCAGTGCAATAAGTTTCTTTTTCATGTTTAATCCTCCACATGCATAATAATCACTGTGCATATTATAACAGTGATTACTATGCATGTCAACAGCTTTCAAAAAAAATTATCCCGCACCCTTGACATAGACAACCTTTTTCGAGATAATAGTACCGATTTGGAGGCGAATAACTATGATTGAAATTAAAAAGAAAATTAACTGTGTGTTTGAAGCGGCAGAATACCTCTGCCGTCGTAGCAGCGGAAAAAGTATTTGCACAAAACTGTTTGAAGCAAAGCGTGATTGCGGAAACATGACAAATATTCCGTTGGCATTATTTGAGGGAGCAGAAAAACTTGAAGCGATTCTGGATGAGCGAGTGCCGAAAAACGAGACAACGGAACTTTATTTTTCTCCCCTGTACCCGGATGTGACAGGAACGGGGGACGTGATAAGTCTCGGAAGACTGCTTTTAAGCTGCCCGGACGAAGCGCCTAATGACTACACAATTGATGATTTAATTAACTTTTATGAAAAAGCATCATTAGATGACAGGGTTCAAAAGTATGTTGCGGTAATGACCGTAGGCTGCGGCACGGGCCAGGCATTTTCAGCGCATAATATGGAGGAATACGTTAAGGAAATCAGCGAATTCTTCAGCGATGCGGAAACGAAATGGAATCTTATCGATATTGTTGTAAATCCTATTCCGCATATAAAACGAATAATGCCGCTGATTCAGACAACTGCGCAGCTGATTGCCGAAAATGAGCCGCTGTATGCCGATATAGTATGCTGCACCGAACGTGTTTGCAGTCAGGGAAATATCATTGAGCGCCTGAAGGAAATGAATATTGTACTGCCGAAGGATATTGATGATGTTGTAGTTTATCCGAGTCTTTTCCTTTTTAATGCTGTTTTTGTTGCTTTTCCGCAGGAGGGGCCGATCCGGGTTTATTTCGGCGTATTTGTTGATTACGTGTTTAAAATTCGGAATATGAAAAATTCAGCACAAGTTTATGCGGGCACTATGAAGGTACTGTCCGATAAAAACCGACTTGAAACGCTTCGCGCTTTGCGCGACAGTGTCTCCTACGGACAGGAATTGGCAGAGCGTTTTGATATAACCCGGAATGCTATGTATTATCATCTGGACAAACTTGTTCAGCTGGGATTTGTTGATTGTACAATAACTGACTACAAAACGTTCTACACAATGAACAAGGCTAATGTCTACTCATTCATCGAAAGAGTCAGGCAGTTTCTTCTCGGCGATTGGAAACCGCAGTGAACGCGCAAACTGCCGATGCGAATGCGGCTGCAGAAACCGCAGTATATGAGTTATTTGCGAACAACTGGGCTGTTGCAGCATTTTCAAACGAATGTATTGACCTAAGCAGCATCTCTGATACTGAGATACGACGACTTATCTATAAGTTGACTTTGTGTACTCGTGCATGGCTGTCAAGAAACCCGCCGTATATGAACGACGTAAGCTGCTGTGAAAAAATAATATGTACAAAAATACCGTACACCCGGCACGGTGACATTACCGATACATTGAAAATGCAGCCGTCAGGATCTAAACTTGAATTTCCCAATGCTGTATGGTATACTCTTTCAGGAGGAGTTCAAACTCCGGATGATGAATTTGAGGCGGAGGAGACGATTATGAGCAAAAAGGTTAGCATACTGATTGCAATACTTGCGGCAGCAATCGTGGTGCTTTTGGCTGTACCGATCCCGAAGGCGGCACTCGACGACGGCGGAACGCGGGAATATGCGGCGCTGACATACCGCATTGTTAAATGGAAAAAGTTTTACGCCGGCGGAACATACGAAAAAACAAAGGTTTATTTCGGAAAGGATCTCAAAAAAACGCTTGATGAGCTTTGGGCAGAGGAAGCAGAGGGCATTGAGCATGTTTTTGATGCGGAAATTACGGAGATTAACGGAAGCGTTGTTACGGTTCGTCCCGCCGCGGGCACGGCGGAAGCCGCAAGCAGCGATAGAATCCAATTCGGCACAGGCAATCTTGAACGGATCGGATTTAATGTCGGGACGGTTGTGCAGGTGACGTATAAGGGCGGCATAAGCGAAACTTATCCCGCGCAGATAAACGCAATAAGCTGGAAAAATGCGGACGATTTGAGGGATAGAGACTTTGATGGGGAATGGCTGGACAAATCAACGGCCGAAAAAATCGAAAAGGATTCGACCGGCCACGTTATAATTACAAGAATATATGCGGATTGTTTCTTTGCAAGCCCCGTTATCCCATCGCCCTACGAACTGAAGCTTAACGGCAGGCTTTCGGACGAATACTGCGTCGGCGATCATGTTTTATGCAAGGTGGAAAACTACTGTGCGGACAGTGAATCCGAGCATCACGAGGCGGATGTTCTGTCCGTTGAGCCGAGCGATTGGGCACCCGATCCGTATGTTGCTTACAAGCCCGTTGTTTACCTCTATCCCGAAGCGGAAACGGATGTTTATGTGAATCTTGACCTTGACGGTGCGCTGACATGCACATATCCGAAATACAAAAACGGGTGGCGCGTGAAAGCTTCCCCGAACGGAGTGCTGACCGATGAAAACGGCACGGAATACAATTACCTCTATTGGGAGGGGGAAACGAATGCGCGGTTTGATTTTTCAAAGGGCTTCTGCGTAAAGGGCGGCGATACGGCTGCATTCCTTGAAACTGCGCTTGAAAAATTGGGCCTCAATCGACGTGAGGCAAACGAATTCATCGTCTTCTGGCTGCCGCTTATGGAACAGAATCCGTACAATGTGATTTCATTCCAAGCCGATTGCTGCACACAGGCTGCAAAGCTTGAAGTTGAGCCTGCGCCCGATACCGTGATTCGTGTTTTCATGGCGTGGCAGAGATCCGATGCATTTGTTGACATTGCAGAGCAGGCGCTGACCGCACCCGAACGCCGCGGTTTTACCGTTGTTGAGTGGGGCGGGACGGAGATAAGCACAGGAGACGAGAACTGAATGACAGAAATAAGATTGATTGACGCGCAGCATTCGAAGGACATAAATCTTCCGAATGAGCCGTTTAAACTGTTCGGGCGGCTGATTCCGAAATATTCGGACGGAAAATGGAGTTGGGAAACGGAGCTTTTTGCACCGGAGAACGCTTCTGAAATGCGCTTTCCGGACGAGCATTATGATTTTGAACAAATGAGCGAAAACTGCACTTTTATCGGCGCGTATGACGGTAAATGCGATGATGAGAGCATTCGCGGCGCGGCAAGCGGTGCCGATGCGGAAAACTGTATCGGACTTGCGGTAATGCAGGAAGGCTTCTTTAAGTATATGTACCTCTGTGACCTGAAGGTCAGCGCGGCGGCACGGGGCCGCGGCATCGGAATGAAGCTTATCGAACGCGCGAAAGAGCTTGCGCGGGAAAAGGGGTATCGCGGGATTTACGTCATTGCACAGAACAATAATCTCGGTGCATGTCTTTTTTACCTGAAATGCGGGTTCCGCATCGGCGGATTTGACACGGAAATCTATCGCGGCACGGCGCAGGAAGGCAAGAGCGATATTATCTTTTACCTTGACTGCTGAGCCGAACCGCACGTCAATATAACGGCGCAAACACAGCAAACACAAAAACGCTGCACCCGAAAAAGGATGCAGCGTGTTTTGTTATTCAATCGGATTCAGTCGAAGCGCAAAACAAAATCAGGCGTGAAATCCGAATTGCCGAACGGCAGGGCAAAGCTTATCTGCCTGCGGTTGCGACCATAACGGCCTTGATGGTGTGCATGCGGTTTTCGGCTTCGTCGAATACCTTGGAGCAGGGAGCGCGGAAGACTTCGTCGGTAACTTCCTGTTCTGCAACGCCGTACTTTTCGTAAATCTCTCTGCCGACGGAGGTTTCAAGATCGTGGAAGCTGGGCAGGCAGTGGAGGAAGATGCAGTCGGGGTTATGGGTCATGTTCATCATGTCCATGGTTACGCGGTAGGGGGTGAGGAGCTTGATGCGCTCTTCGAACTGAGCCTCTTCGCCCATGGAAACCCAAACGTCGGTGTAGATAGCGTCCGCACCGTCAACAGCGGCGATATCTTCGGAGAATTCGATCTTTGCGCCGGTGGTCTTTGCAAGCTCGCGCATTTCTTCAACAAGATGATCCTCGGGGAAGAGAGCCTTGGGAGCGATGCCGACAAAGTGCATACCGAGTTTTGCGGAGATGATCATGAGGGAGTTGCCCATGTTGTTGCGTGCATCACCGACATAAACGAGCTTGACCTTGTTGAGGGGCTTGGCAATGTTTTCCATGATGGTGAGGCAGTCTGCAAGAACCTGAGTGGGATGATACAGGTCGGTGAGGCCGTTCCATACGGGAACGCCCGAATGCTTTGCGAGCAGCTCAACGGTCTCCTGCTTGAAGCCGCGGAATTCAATGCCGTCATAGAAACGGCCGAGAACCTTTGCGGTGTCCTCAAGGGATTCCTTTTTGCCCATCTGGCTGTTGGAAAGGAAGGTTACATGTGCGCCTTCGTCAAGCGCGGCAACCTCGAACGCGCAGCGGGTGCGGGTGGAAGTTTTTTCGAAAAGAAGAACAATGTTCTTGCCTGCAAGCAGATCACCGGGAATACCGGCACGCTTTTTTGCCTTAAGGTCGGCGGCAAGGTTGAGAAGATAACGGATTTCATCGGGAGTGAAATCCTTGAGGGTAAGCAGGGAACGCCCTTTAAGATTAACAGGCATGGTAAATCTCCTTTGTGTTTGTTTCGCGCAGGCCGATCGTTGAACCGACGAAGAAACCCGCGCATTTTCTGACATTTAAATTATAGCATATCGAAACGGGATTGAAAAGAGAAAAAAACCTTTGAAAAATTATATTATCAAAACAAAATGCAGCCGCCTGTGCGTATGAAAGCGAACGCAGTGCGGCTGTGCGGAACAAAATCGGGAGTTTAAGCAAGGCGGAAAGCAAACGCGGCCGAACGGAACGGGTTGAGGAATGCTGCATGATGAGACAAATAAAAAGATGATAATATATTGCAAAAATAAAATAAAAACAGGCTCGGATGTGCGAATTCGGGCTTGACAAAACGGGGGCATTGCGGCTATAATAACTAATTGTGACACTATGGGGTTTTCTTCGGAAATCTGCCGAGCGAAACTTTTTTCGCCGAAAATGCTCCTTTGAGCATGGGTCGGACAGATTGCGATATTCCCTTGTAAATAAGCAAGAAAGAGGTACTGTACACTATGAAGATGACTTTTCAGCCCAAAGTTAGGCAGAGGAAAAAGGTTCACGGTTTCCGCAAGCGCATGAGCACCGCCAACGGCCGCAACGTGCTCGCACGCAGGCGCAGCAAGGGCAGGAAGAAACTGTCTGCATAAGCCTTTTCTATGATTTGCGCCGTGTTTTTGCCCAATGCGGGGGATTGAACTTCCGATTTTAAGCAAAACATGCGCGAATGCGGGACTTGCTTTTCGGCAGGCTCGCTTTTTTGAGACCTCAAACGAGGAAAAACGGTTTGCAGCCTGCGGCGGATTTAACCGGGCAGCCTGCTGCGAACACTGTTCACAAAGGCTTTTTACAAGAGCTTTTTCCGGCGAAGATCCCGCTTAATATGTTCGCCCGTACGGCGGAGCGGACTCGG
>UMBP01029498.1_pt1 | contig 15324 bp, 9 predicted proteins | sample 1963991 | NCBI WGS metagenome assembly UMBP01 (sample SAMEA4835944, study PRJEB28245) | human gut metagenome | biome: gut microbiome; material: fecal sample | place: Denmark | collected 2008
TCTCTGGCGGCACATTCTGCCCAACATCCTTTCGCCCATCATCGTGCAGATGACGTTCACCTTCGCTACGGCGATTATCTCCGAAGCGTCGCTGAGCTTCCTTGGCGCGGGCATTCCGTCACCCTATCCGAGCTGGGGTGGGATGCTCAACGAGGCGCGCGGCTATGTTTACATGGGCTGGTGGATGATTGTATTTCCGGCGATTTTTACGGCGCTGTCCGTGCTGGGCTTCAACCTGTTCGGCGACGGCCTGCGCGACCTGATTGACCCGCTGAGCGGTCGCTAAGGAGAACACAGGAATGAGCGAAAAGATTCTGGAAGTCCGTCAGCTGGCGACCAGCTTCCACACCGAGCGCGGCTGGCAGCAGGCGATTGATGGCGTTTCTTTTGACGTGTATCAGGGCGAAATCCTGGGCATCGTGGGCGAAAGCGGCTGCGGCAAGAGCGTCACGAGCCAGTCCATCATGCGCCTGTATGACGAACGGCGGCTGGTACGGTACAGCGGCACGGTCAAGCTGGAAGGGCAGTCGCTGCTGGATATCCCGTTCCACAAGATGCAGGACATCCGCGGTTCGCGCGTGTCGATGATTTTTCAGGACGCATTGAGTTTCCTGAATCCTGTGCTGACGATTTGCGACCAAATCAGCGAGCCGCTGCGCATTCATCAGCATTTGTCCAAAAAGGCGGCGCGCGAGAAGGCGCTGGAGATGCTGCGTCTGGTGGGGATTCCCGCGCCGGAAAAGCGCCTCGACCAGTACCCGCACGAGCTGTCCGGCGGTATGCGGCAGCGCGTGATGATTGCCATTGCGCTGGCGTGCCGTCCGCACCTGCTGATTGCCGATGAACCTACGACCGCGCTGGACGTGACGATTCAGGCGCAGATTATGGAGCTGATTGTCCGCCTGAATGAGCAGCTGAACATGGGCGTGATGCTGATTACGCACGACCTCGCTGTCGTTGCGCAGACGTGCAGCCGCGTCATCGTCATGTATCTGGGGCAAATCGTTGAGGAAGCGGATGTGCTGACGCTGTTTGACCATCCGTGCCACCCCTACACCGAGGGGCTGATGCGTTCCATCCCCCGCATGGAAGGCGATCGCACGAAACCACTGTACATGATTCCCGGCACGGTGCCGCTGCTCAGCCAGATTCCGACGGGCTGCCGGTTCGCGCCGCGCTGTGCGTACGCGACGGAGCGCTGCCGTCAGGAAACGCCGCAATTGACGCCCGTCAGCGACAAGCAGAGCGTCCGCTGCTTCCGGGCAGCGGAATTGGCGCAGAAGGAGGCGACCGCGCAGTGAGCGAGGAGAAAATCATCCTGAAAGCGGAGGACGTTCGCACCTACTTCCCGGTCAAAGGGGCGCTGGGGCAGACGGTTAAGGAAGTTAAGGCAGTAGACGGCGTGAGCCTTGCGCTGCGGCAGGGCGAAACGTACGGCCTGGTGGGCGAAAGCGGCTGCGGCAAAAGCACGCTGGGGCGCACGCTCATCCGCCTGCTGGAGCCGACGAGCGGGAAAATCACGCTATTCGACAAGGACATCACCCACCTGAGCAAGAAGGAAATGCTGCCGTTCCGCCGGGATGTGCAGATTGTGTTCCAAGACCCGTACACGTCGCTGAACCCGCGGCAGCGCGTTGGCGACATGCTGATGGAAGTGCTGGCGATTCACCATATCGGCGACAAGAACGAGCGGATGGCGCGGGCGCTGGACATCATGGCGCAGGTCGGCTTGCGTCCGGAGCATTTCTATCGCTATCCGCACGAGTTCTCCGGTGGTCAGCGGCAGCGCATCGGCTTGGCGCGCGCGCTGATCCTTGACCCGAAGATTGTTGTGTGTGACGAGCCGGTGTCGGCGCTGGATGTGTCGATTCAGTCGCAGATTATCAACCTGCTGAAGGAGTTGCAGCGCAAGCGCGGGCTGACGTACCTGTTTGTGGCGCACGACATGAGCGTCATTCGGTACATTTCCGACCGCGTGGGCGTGATGTATCTGGGTCACTTGGTGGAAGAGGGCGACACGGACGAGGTGTTCGACCATCCGCAGCACCCGTATACGCGGACGCTGATGTCTGCCGTGCCGTCGATTGACCCGCGTGACAATCGCCAGCGCATTCTGCTGGAAGGCGATTTGCCCTCGCCGATTGACCCGCCGAGCGGGTGCGTATTCCACACGCGTTGTCCGTGGGCGACGGAAGCGTGCAAAACGGCGAGCTGCGAATTGCGCGAGGTGCGCAAAGGGCACTATGCGGCGTGTTCGCGGGGGGAGCAGGAATAAGCGGATTCCTGCTGAACTCCTTCTACGGCTTCTGTGTTGCTTGATTTTTCTTGTTGCAGGGGCGAAACCTTTGCAACAAAACAGCCTATTCCATTAGAAAATCAAAAAATCGCAAACAAAAATCACCGACCAGTACACGCGGTTCTGGTCGGTGATTTTGTTTTTTAGGCGCGATGATGCTTGCACTTGGGGGCTTTTTCCGCCAGCAGGGCCAGCAGATGCTCCTTTTCGCTTTCGGTCAGCTGGCTCGTGAATACCGGAATCAGGGCGTTCGCGCGGGTCAGCAGCGCCATCGAGTCCTCGCCTTCAATTAGATCGGTCAGGTTGTCGTAGGGGAGAACGGTCAGGTCACCCGTGGTCTGGTTCAGCTGATGAAGACCGTCGCTGCCAAAGGCGATGGACATTTCCGCCATGCCTTCGGGGTACTGCTCTTCCAGCGCGCGGCTGAGGGCGTTCAGCATCCGCGTGCGGTTGCGCATCATCATCATGTATAGCACGGCGATGAACACAACGCCCGCGGGGATGACGTACCAGCTGCGGGAGAAGATGGAAATCAGCGCGACGGCGATTGCCATGACGACCATCGCAACGTAGAGGTTGAGGTCTTGGGTGCGATAGAGCAGCCATTTCTTGTAGGTGGCATAAAACGTGGTATCCAGCACACCGCTGGTCATGAATTGTAAAGAAGGGTCTGTGGCCTGCAAATCAGTATCCATGATGAATTACCTGTCTTCGTTTCCTTTCCCATTGTCGGTCTGCGCGTCGTTATCGTCGCGGCTGCGCAGGCGGTCAAGCAGCGTTTCCGGGTGGTCGTCGGCGTGGTCGTCCTCGGTCGCCAGCTTCGTGACGAGCGCGGTCTCCACGCGGTGATCCTCCAGCTTCTCCACATGAATGTGCAGGCCGAAGCAGTCCAAATCGGGGGTGCTGCCGTCCTGCGGGATGGTGGTGAACTGGCTGAAAATCAAGCCGCCCAGCGTATCGTAATCCTCGTCTTCGGGGAGCGAGAGGTCGAGCGCGTCGTTGACGTCTTTGAGCGGCGTGCTGCCGCTGATGCGCCAAGTGTTGTCGCCCGCACGGACGATTTCCGCTTCGGTCTGCTTGTCAAACTCGTCGTAGATATTGCCGACGATTTCTTCCAGCAAGTCCTCCATCGTGACGATACCGCTCATGCCGCCGTACTCATCCACGACAATTGCCATGTGGATTTTTTTCACCTGCATGTTGCGGAAGAGCTGATCAGCTTGGACTGTTTCCGGCACGAAGTATGCCTCGCGCAGCAGCGCGCGCAGGGATTTCGGGTTGTCGGACTGGGCGTTGAGCAGGAAGTCGCGCGTGTTGAGGATGCCGATGATGTCGTCCATGTTTTCGTTGTAGACGGGGAAGCGGCTCAGACCGGAATCGCAGATGGTGCGGAGGATTTCGTCCTCCGTATCATCCACCCAGATGCTGGTAACGTCGGTGCGGTGGGTCATGACCTCTTCGGCAGTGGAATTGTTGAACTCGAAGATGTTTTCGATCATTTCCTTTTCCGCTTCCTCAATCGCGCCGTTTTCGCCGCCGATGTCCACCATCATGCGAATGTCGTCCTCGGTCACTTCGTCCTCAGCGGCGTTGGGGTCAATGCCGCAAAGGCGGAGGATGCCGTGCGTGGCGGCGTTCAGCAGCATCACGAACGGGCGGAAAATCACCGCGCTGACCTCCAGCAGGAGCAGCGAACGGCGCGCAATCGCTTCGGGATTCTTCATCGCGAGGCGCTTGGGCACGAGTGTTCCCAGACAGAGCGTCAGGTAGGAAAGAAGGAACGTAATCAGGATGACGCAGAGGACGTTCAGCACGTCCGCGTCGATGCCAGCCCCGGCAGAAAGAATCGCTCCAGCCAGTCGCGGTGCAAACTGCGTCGCCGCCAGCGCTGATCCCAGAAAACCAAACAGCGTTATGCACACCTGAATGGTGGAGAGAGTGCGCGCAGGGGCATCCGTGATGCGGAGCAGCTTGGCGGCTGTGGGGTCGCCTTCCTCCGCGTCGTGGTGCAGTTTTGTCGAGTTGAGCGCGAGCAGCGCCACCTCAGCGGCGGCATAGCAGGCGCTCAGAAAAATCAGGACCAGCTGAAGCAGCAAAGGGCCAGCCCATGGGTCACCGGACACAAAAAAACCTCCTCATTTTCGGAACAAGTTCCGTCCGCATATCAGGCAGTCGCCGCGTATTCTGCCGGACGGCGCAGGATACGCATCATGCAACATACCATCATACAGTATACCATACATTCCCTGAAAATGCAAGGAACATGCGATTCTGCACGCAAAAAATCGGCTGCCAGCCCCGGAAAATTCGGGGGACAGCCGGTCTTGTCAGCCTTTCAGCTTCTTCTGCAATTCCGCCACAACATCCCGCAGGCGCAGTCCGTCGCAGTCCTGCACAATGTCGGCGTACTGCTCATACAGCGGGCAGCGCTCATTGTACAAATCCCGGAGCGTCCAGCCGGGCTTAATCGTCACGCCGCGGGCATGAAGGTCGCCCAGCCGCTCGGTGATGTTCTCGCACGTCAGGCGGAGGTAGACGACTGTGCCGATGCTTTTGAGGTGCGCCATGGCTTCCGCACCATAGACGACGCTGCCGCCCGTGGCGATGATGCTGTTCTGCACGTCGATGCTGGCGTTGACGCGGTTCTCGATGTCGCGGAAGCCATCGTCGCCGTGCTGCTCAATGAGCTGGGCGAGGGTGGCGTGCATGGTGGACTGGATGACGAGGTCGGAATCGACAAAATCCATGCCGAGGGACTTGGCGAGGACGACCCCGACGGTGGATTTGCCGCAGCCGGGCATCCCAATGAGGACGATGTTGCGCATGGGGGAACACTCCTTTCTGGAAAGGGAGCCGAAGGAGTCCAGAGGGCGATCGGAAAGCCCTCTGGAAGCTGCTCTTTTTACCAGTATGATAAAGAAATCAACTTTGGCAGTCTGAAAAAACAGACAATCTATTTATTGCAGGGGGATTTCGCCTCTGCGGAGGCGACCAAAGGGCAATGAAAACAGACGAAGTCTGCGATCGCCCTTTGGAAACCTTCGGATACAAAAACGCCGGGGCAGGGGCGAACCCCGTACCCCGGCTGATGAATCATCAGAAACCGTAGTTTTCGCGGATGTCGATGTCCTTGTAGCGGTGCATACCCGTACCGGCGGGAATCATCTTGCCCAGAATGACGTTTTCCTTCAGGCCAATCAGCGGGTCAATCTTGCCCTTGATGGCGGCTTCGGTCAGCACGCGGTTCGTCTCCTGGAAGGACGCGGCGGACAGGAAGGAGTCGGTCGCCAGAGAAGCGCGGGTGATGCCCAGCAACACACGCTTGACGCTCGCGGGCTTGAGGTCGCGGGCAATTGCGGGAGAGCCGCCGGACACGCGGATGCGCTGGTTGATTTCCTCCAGCTCGTCCGCCTCGACAAGGCTGCCAATCGCCAGCCCCGTGTCGCCGCCGTCTTCCACGCGCAGCTTGGTGGATTCCAGCACCTTCATGTTGGCTTCCTCCAAGTGGCTGCGGTCAACCAGCGAGCCGGGCAGCAGCTCGGTGTCGCCGTTGTCCTCGACGCGCACCTTGCGCAGCATCTGACGGACGATGATTTCGATGTGCTTGTCCGCCACGGCCACGCCTTGCAGACGGTACACGGACAGAACTTCCTTCAGCAGGTAGTCCTGCACCGCGCTCTGACCCAGAATGCGCAGCAGGTCGTGCGGGTTGATGGAGCCTTCGATGAGGATGTCGCCCGCTTCCACATGGTCGCCCTCCTGCACGCGCAGGCGGCTGCCGTAGGTGACGGGATAGGTCTTCTGCTCGAACTCCGCAACGCTGGAGGTGACTTCGACCTCGACGACGCCCACGCCCTTGGTGTTGATCATCGTGACCGTGCCTGCCAGCGTGGACTTGATGTCCGTGGTCTTGGTGGACTTGGTGCCGTCCTTGGCGACCTTCGCCTTCGTCGCGCCGGAAATCAGCACATCGCCCTGACGCACCACCTGACCGACCTGCACGGCAACCGTGCCGGAAGCAGCCTTGTGGGTGTGACGCGCGTAGTTGCCCGCGTCGGCGGTGATGACCAGCTCGTTCTTGTTGCGGTTGGTCTGGTGGATGGACACCGTGCCGCTGATGTCGGACAGGACAGCTTCACGCTTGGGCTTGCGCGCCTCGAACAGCTCTTCGACGCGGGGAAGACCCTGCGTAATATCCTCGCCCGATGCGATACCGCCCGTATGGAAGGTACGCATGGTCAGCTGTGTGCCGGGTTCGCCGATGGCCTGCGCCGCGATAACGCCGACCGCCTCGCCGACATCGACCTTGCCGCCGTGCGCCATGTTCTGGCCATAGCAGCGGGCGCAGACGCCGTTGCGCGTGCAGCAGGTCAGCACGGAGCGCACAAACACGCTCTTGATGCCCGCGTCGCAAATTGTCTTCGCCTTGGCGTGGTCAATCAGCTCATTCTGGTGGACAAGCACTTCGCCGGTCGCCGGATCGGTGATGTCGGCAGCAGCCGTACGGCCGCGCAGACGCTCCTCCAGCGATTCGATGGACTGCTTGCCGCTGAGCAGTTCGGTAACATGCACGCCGCGAATCGGCAGACCGCGCTGCAGGAAGCAGTCTTCCTCACGGACGATAACTTCCTGCGAAATATCGACCAGACGGCGGGTCAGATAGCCAGAGTCAGCGGTTTTCATAGCCGTGTCGGACAGAGCCTTACGGGAACCGTGAGAAGACAGGAAGAACTCCTGCACGTTCAGACCTTCGCGGAAGTTTGCACGAATGGGCAATTCCACGGTCTTGCCGGTCGGAGACGCCATCAGGCCGCGCATACCAGCCAGCTGCGACACCTGCGCGGCAGAACCGCGGGCGCCGGAGTCGGTGAACATGCGAATCGGGTTGAAAGGATCGAGGTTCGGCAGAATCTGGTCACGCAGGGTGTTCGTGCAGGTGTTCCACAGATTGATGACGCGGCTGTAACGCTCGTCCTCGCTCAGCAGACCTTCCGCGAACATCTCGTTCACATGGGCGACCTTCTTGTCCGTTTCGTCGAGCAGCTGCTGCTTCATCGGCGGAATCTTAATGTCCGCAACGGAAACGGTCAGCGAACCGACGGTGGCGTACTTGTAGCCAAGCGCCTTAATCGCGTCCAGCACCAGTGCGCACTTGTGCTCGCCCTGAGAGCGGAAGCACATATCGACGATGTTGGACAGCTGCTTCTTGCCGACCAGCTGATCGACTTCCAGCGCGAACATGTCATCAAGGCATTCACGCTTCTTGAAGCCGAGGTTCTGCGGCAGCGCATCGTTGAAAATCAGGCGGCCAAGCGTGGTATCGATGATTTTGCTGCCCTTTTCGCCGTTGAATTCGCGCTCAATGCGCACCTTAATCGGGCTTTGCAGGGTAATCTGCTCCAAGGCATACGCCATATGCGCTTCGTCCGGATTGCGGAAGACGCGGCCGGCGCCCTTGCCGTTGGGGTTTTCAATCGTCAGGTAGTAGCAGCCGATAACCATGTCCTGAGAAGGAGAAATAACCGGCTTGCCGTCCTGCGGCTTCAGGATGTTGTTGTGCGCCAGCATCAGGAAACGGGCTTCCGCCTGTGCTTCCAGAGACAGCGGGACGTGAACAGCCATCTGGTCGCCGTCGAAGTCGGCGTTGAAAGCGGTACAAGCCAGCGGGTGCAGCTTAATCGCCTTGCCGTCAACCAGAATCGGCTCGAACGCCTGAATGCCCAGACGGTGCAGCGTCGGCGCGCGGTTGAGCAGCACGGGGTGATCCTTGATGACATCTTCGAGGATGTCCCAGACCTCCGGCTTCATCTTTTCCACGGCGCGCTTGGCGCTCTTGACGTTCATGCCCTTGTTGCGCAGCTGCAGCTGCTGCATGACGAAGGGCTTGAACAGCTCCAGCGCCATTTCCTTGGGCAGACCGCACTGATGCAGCTTCATTTCCGGGCCGACGACGATAACGGAACGACCGGAATAGTCAACGCGCTTGCCCAGCAGGTTCTGACGGAAACGACCCTGCTTGCCGCTCAGCGTGTGAGACAGGCTGCGCAGCGCGCGTCCGCCGGGGCCAGTGACCGCACGACCGCGGCGACCGTTGTCAATCAGCGCGTCCACGGATTCCTGCAGCATACGCTTCTCGTTGCGGACGATGATTTCCGGCGCGCCCAGTTCCAGCAGGCGCTTCAGGCGGTTGTTGCGGTTGATAACGCGGCGGTAGAGGTCATTCAGGTCAGACGCGGCGAAGCGGCCGCCGTCCAGCTGCACCATCGGGCGCAGATCCGGCGGGATAACCGGCAGGACGGTCAGCACCATCCATTCGGGCTTGTTGCCGCTGGCGCGGAATGATTCGACAACTTCCAGACGCTTCACGGCGTGCGCACGCTTCTGCCCTTCGGTGTCGCGGTTGCGCTCCTTGCTCGTCAGGGTTTCGATTTCCGCCTTCAGTTCGGCGCTCAGCTTGTCCAAATCCAGCTCGCGCAGCATCGTCTGCACGGCTTCGGCGCCCATCATCGCCTTGAAGCTGCCGCGGTCGGGCTTCTCCATGATGGCGCGGTACTGGTCGTCGTTAATCAGGTCATGCAGGGCGACGTTGGTCACGGCGGTGTTGCCGGGATCAAGGACGATAAAATTCGCGAAATACAGCACCTTGTCCAGCACACGGGGGGACAGCTCCAGCAGCATACCCATACGGCTGGGGATTCCCTTGTAGTACCAGATATGGCTCACGGGCGCAGCAAGTTCAATATGACCCATGCGCTCGCGGCGAACCTTGGCGCGCGTGACGGACACGCCGCACTTGTCGCACACGAGGTTCTTGTCCTTCGGACGGATGCGCTTGTGCTTGCCGCAGGCGCACTCCCAGTCCTTCGTCGGGCCGAAGATGCGCTCGCAGTACAGGCCGTCTTTTTCGGGCTTCAGGGTACGATAGTTGATGGTTTCGGGCTTGGTGACTTCACCATGAGACCACTGCCGAATCTGCTCAGGAGAGGCCATGCCGATCTGGATGGCGTCAAGATTGGTCAGCTCAAACAAAAGGGTTCACACTCCCTTCATTGTAACACCGGTGTATGTCCTGTACGGGAAAGCCATCAGCCGGAAGGGGATTCCTGTCCGGCTGATAGGCTCATGTGTCAATTACTGATCGTCGTCATCCAGATTCATGTCGTCAAAGCCCAAATCGTCCAGACGCATGGTGTCCAGATCGTCGTTTTCCTCGTCATCATCGAAGGAGAGCGGAATCGACAAATCGTCGTCCTCGCTGTCGGAATCCAAATCGTTCAGCGGGAAGTCGTTGTCCGGGAAGTCGTTGCTGATGGCATCGGCGTCCTCGTCCTCCGGCAGCAGCGTCGTGAGCGATTCCTGTTTGTCCTGTTCGGACGCATTGTTCTTGCTCGGCGGCGCCATGTCCTCCGGGTCAAGTTCGGGAATCTCAATCACGTTGCGGTCGCGGTCAAGCACCTTGATATCCAGGCACAGCGCCTGCAGTTCCTTAATCAGCACCTTGAAGGATTCCGGCACGCCCGGGGCGGGGATGTTCTCGCCCTTGATGATGGCTTCGTAGGTCTTGACGCGGCCCACGGTATCGTCGGACTTCACGGTCAGAATTTCCTGCAGGGTGTTCGCCGCGCCGTAGGCTTCCAGCGCCCAGACTTCCATTTCGCCGAAGCGCTGACCGCCGAACTGCGCCTTGCCGCCCAGCGGCTGCTGGGTGACCAAGGAGTACGGACCGACGGAGCGGGCGTGCATCTTGTCGTCAACCAGGTGGTGCAGCTTCAGGAAGTACATGACGCCGACGGTGACGGGGTTCTCGAACCAGTTGCCGGTACGGCCGTCGCGCAGGCGAATCTTGCCGTCCAGGAACAGGCGGCGACCTTCTTCATCCAGATTCAGGCGGAGCGGACGACCATTGTGGAAGTAGCTCTGCATCATCCGCGGGTTGCTCTCGTCCACCGGCTTGGCCATCGTGTCGGCAGCCATTTCGAGGCATTCGCGGATTTCCGGGTAGGTTGCGCCGTCGAAAACCGGTGTGGCAATGTGCCAGCCCAGCGCGCGGCAAGCCAGACCCAAGTGCACTTCCAGAACCTGACCGATGTTCATACGAGACGGAACACCCAGCGGGTTCAGCACGATTTGCAGCGGCGTGCCATCGGGCAGGAAGGGCATGTCCTCTTCGCGCAGGACGCGGGAAACGACACCCTTGTTGCCGTGACGGCCGGACATCTTGTCGCCGACGGAAATCTTACGCTTCTGGGCGATGTAGACGCGAACCATCTGCTGTACGGACGGGGACAGCTCATCGGAATGCGCACGGTCGAAAATCTTCACATCGACCACAACGCCCCATTCGCCGTGCGGCACGCGCAGGGAGGTGTCACGCACCTCACGCGCTTTTTCGCCGAAGATGGCGCGCATCAGGCGCTCTTCGCTCGTCAGCTCGGTTTCACCCTTGGGCGTGACCTTGCCGACCAAAATGTCGCCCGCACGAACTTCCGCACCGATGCGGATGATGCCGCGCTCGTCGAGGTCCTTCACCGCGTCCTCGCCGACGTTCGGAATGTCGCGGGTGATTTCGTCCGGCCCCAGCTTGCTTTCGCGGGCTTCGCATTCAAATTCCTCCATGTGGATGGAGGTGTAAATGTCTTCCTTAACCAGCTTCTCGGACAGCAGGACGGCGTCCTCGTAGTTGTAGCCTTCCCAGTTCATGAAGCCGATGAGGGCATTGCGGCCCAGCGCGATTTCGCCCTTTTCGGTGGACGGGCCGTCCGCCAGCAGGTCATCCTTGCAGATGCGCTGACCCGCGGAAACGACCGGGCGCTGGTTGGCGCAGTTGGACTGGTTCGTGCGGGCAAACTTGGTCAGGTGGTAGACGTGGCGTTCGCCCAAATCGTCACGGATGACGATGGTGTTGCCGTCCACCTTCTCGACCACGCCGTCTTCACGCGCCAGAATTTCCACGCCGGAGTCGTGACCGGCTTTGAATTCCAGACCCGTGCCGACATACGGCGCTTCCGGAACGAGCAGCGGCACAGCCTGACGCTGCATGTTCGAACCCATCAGGGCGCGGGTGGCGTCGTCGTTTTCCAGGAAGGGAATCATGCCCGTCGCGATGGAAACGACCTGACGCGGCGACACGTCGATGAAGTCAACCTGATCGCCCGGAACCTGCACATATTCGGTCACTTCGCGGACGGTAATCATGTCGTTGACGAAGCAGTTGTTCTCATCCAGCGGCTCGGTGGCCGTCGCAATGCGGTACAGGTCTTCTTCGTCAGCCGTCATGTAGACGTGCTCGTTGGTGACACGGCGATGTTCCTTGTCCACGCGGCGGTACGGCGCTTCAATAAAGCCGTACTCGTTAATGCGGGCGTAGGTCGCCAGAGAGCCGATCAGACCGATGTTCGGGCCTTCAGGCGTTTCAATCGGGCAGATGCGGGAATAGTGGGAATAGTGTACGTCGCGAACCTCGAAGGAGGCGCGGTCACGGTTCAGACCGCCGGGACCCAGAGCGGACAAACGGCGCTTGTGGGTCAATTCAGCCAGCGGGTTGTTCTGGTCCATGAACTGCGACAGCTGGGAGGAACCGAAGAATTCCTTAATCGCCGCCGTCACGGGACGGATGGAAATCAGGGAATCGGGCTGATAGTCAGTCGAGCCGTCCTGCGCGCTCATGCGCTCGCGGACGTTGCGCTCCATGCGGCTCAGACCGGTGCGGAACTGGTTCTGCAGCAGTTCGCCGACACTGCGCAGGCGGCGGTTGCCGAGGTGGTCAATGTCGTCCGTCGTGCCGATGCCGTAGGGCAGACCCAGCAGATAGCTGATGGAGGCCACCATGTCGTCATCGGTGATGTGCTTGGGCACAAGGTGCTGCACGTTGTCCGCAATCACCTGCTTGAGCTGCTCTTCTTCCACATCCTCGCCCAAGCCGTCGATAATCGCCTTCAAAGTGGGCAGGTGCACCATTTCGAGGATGCCGACTTCCTTGGGGTCAAAGGGCAGATACTCCGCTGCATCCACGAAGTTGTTGCCGATGACGATGCGCTTTTCGCCTTCGCAGTCCACCACAACGCGGTTGACGCCGGCATTCTGCACACGGCGCGCGGTTTCGAGGTCAATCACCTGACCCGCGCGGAACATCACTTCGCCCGTACGGGGGTCAATAATGTCCTCAGCGATGATATGCTTGTTGATGCGGGTGGCAATGGACAGCTTCTTATTGAACTTGTAGCGGCCTACGCGCATGACGTCGTAGCGCTTGGGATCGTAGAACAGCGACTTGAACATGTTCGTCGCGCTCTCGACGGATTCGGGCTCGTCCGGCTTCTGCTTCTTGTAGATGATCAGCAGCGCCTGTTCACGCAGGGTGCGCACTGCGCCGCCGCGATCCTTGCTTGCTTCCGCCACGGTGGTGTCCTTCGCCATCGTCGCTTCCAGCCGCTTGTCGTTGCCCAGCAGATTGCGGATGTCGTCGTCCGTTTCGTAGCCCAGCGCGCGCAGGAGCGTGGTCAGGCAGAGCTTGCGGGCGCGGTCAAGGCGAACCCAGATGATGTCATTGGAGTCCGTCTCGTATTCCAGCCACGCGCCGCGGTTGGGGATAATCTGGCTGGAGTAGAGCGGCACACCCGCTTTGTCCAGCGTGCGGGTATAATAGCAGCCCGGCGAACGAACCAGCTGGGAGACGATGACACGGTCAGCACCGTTGATGACGAACGTACCGTTTTCCGTCATCAGGGGGAAATCGCCCATGTAGACGTCGGTTTCCTTAATTTCGGAAGTCTCGCTGTCGTACAGGTGGACGTGAATGTTCAGCGGCGCGGCGTAGGTCATATCCCGCTCGCGGCAGCGCTCCACGGAGTTCTTCGGCTCACCCAGAGAATAATCCGTGAAGGTCAATTCCAGATTGCCGTTGTAGTTGGTGATGGGCGAGGCGTCTGCCAGAACCTCTTTCAGGTCGGTTTCGAGGAACCGCTGATACGACCTCTTCTGCACCTCGATCAGATCCGGCATTTCCAGACCTTCATTGATGCGGGAGAAGCTCATGCGTTTCCGGAGCTTACCCATTGCAACCTCATGCGCCATGATGTATGATCACCCCTTCATCAGTCAAAACCAGCATCCTCTGCTTGGTGAAAACGTGCGTTTTTTCACCGCTTTGCAGGAATTTTGGTGAAAAAGCGCGAAAATGTATGGCAGTCGAAAATTCCCGCTTGCATTTTTCCACGTTTCCGTGTACAATACAAGCGCAGGAAAAATCAACAGTATGCAAAGATACTGATGCAATTTAAAATTCTAACATACATATCCCGGAATGTCAAGGGGGAAGTGCACCTTTTTTGTTGGAAATGTATGGAATTTTGACGCAGGAGGTATGAGGTAATGGCATGGTGGAAACGATTCGGCAGGTGTGCGGTGACACTTCTGCTGGCAGTGCTGATGCTGCTGGGGACGGCGGCGGGCGAGGGTACGGACAAAACAGTCATCAACCGTATCAACGCGCCGGATGTATCGGCGGATTTTGCCTTTGCGGAGGACGCTGACCTGCTGGAAATCATCTTCCCGCAGATTCTGGACTGCGACGCGGCGTTTCTGCGCTGCGGCGGCGAGACGATGCTCATCGACTGCGCGACATCTGGACAGGCGCGGCGCATCCTGAACATGTTCAAGCAGCTGGGCATCACCCATGTGGACAAAATCGTCAACACCCACCCGCACGCCGACCACATCGGCGGATTTGCGGAGTTAATTAAGGAAATTACTGTGGACGAACTGTGGCTCTGCTTCCCGGCGGAGGAGACGGTGCACTGCGCGAACGCGATAAAGGCGGCGGAGCGTGCGGGTGTGACGGTGCGGATGTTCGGCGACGGCGACACGCTGACGCTCGGCACAGCGACGATGCAGGTATGGATGCTGGACAAGCCGGAGTACACCCGCCTCAACGACCGCTCGGCGCAAATCATGCTGACGTTTGGGCAGCGGAAGATCCTCTTTTCCGCCGATTTGGAGCAGAAGGGGCAGAACGGGCTGATTGAGAAGGTCGGCGCGGAGATGCTCAAGGCGGATGTGCTGAAGTACCCGCACCATGGCCTGCAGGCGCTGACACCGGAGTACCGCGCGGCGGTTTCGCCGGAGCTGGCGATTGTGACCTGCAATCAGCGCGAGACGGAAGGCAAGAAGTACATCCGGCGGACGGTGCTTGATACGGTCTGGACAGTGCCGGGATTCATTCACCTGACGACGGACGGCGAGATGTGGGTGTGCGACCGCATTGTGTCGGATGTGAAATATTGACGCATATTATAATGGAAGCGATTCGGCGAGACAGTCGGCATTTTTTTGACGGAATAAGCCGAGTCGGCGGAAAAACGACTCTCCCAAAAGGCGGCGCAGGCTGCCTTTTTTCTTTTGGGAAATCGTGCTCTGCGGGAGAAAACCGCCGTGTGCCGCTCGTTTGGGGGAATGAACAGGAAAGCGCTTTCATGGTGAACCGAGAAAAGAAAAATCAGCGGATGCTGTGCGCTTGTCCCCTCTCGAAAACGTGTTCATGAATATGGAACTCAAAATCGCAAAAAACGTTGCAAAAAACAGGGTTTGAGGCGCGAAAACCAGTTGACAAGCCGAGGTGAAAATGCTACAATATACGAGTTGAGCGCTTGCTGCGGCAAAGTGTGTCTTTTCGGTGCGCTTTTCTGCCGGCATTGAGCGGTCAGCCAAGAACAGCAACAGGAGGGATTTCAGCGTGGAAGACCTGAAAAATTCCGTCTCGAAAGCAGTTGGAACCAAGGCGGTCATGCGTGCGCTGAAAGCCGGTTCCGCCCAGCGGGTGTACGTCGCCCGCGACATCGACACCTTCCTTTACCAGAAGGTGACCCGCGCCTGCGAGGATGCGGGTGTGCCGATTCGCCGCGTGGATGAAACGAAGGCGCTCGGCGCGGCGTGCGGGCTGGACATTCCCTGCGCGGCGGCTGCCATCCTCAAGTGATTGCTCTTTTCAGATTCGCCTGAGCCGTCTGCTCGTGCCTTTTTCTTTCTGGCGT
>UMBP01011801.1_pt1 | contig 15125 bp, 10 predicted proteins | sample 1963991 | NCBI WGS metagenome assembly UMBP01 (sample SAMEA4835944, study PRJEB28245) | human gut metagenome | biome: gut microbiome; material: fecal sample | place: Denmark | collected 2008
TGACGCGCGCCTGGAGGGCATAGAGGCGTGCAGGGAAACCGTAATCTTTATTCTTGAAGTTTTCGATGTGCTGGAAGCCCAGGTCACCGCTGATGAACAACTGCTTGTACAAAGGTAATTCGAGACCGGCACGATAGAAGAGGGAGGCGGAAAACTTATCGCTGAAATCCAGATAATGTGTACCACCGCCTAAGATGGTATAGAACAACTTGTTCTTGAAACGGGCACCTACATTCAGCTTTGTAGTGTTTCCTCCGAAAAGCATTAGCTGTACTTTCGTATCCGGATTGGCATTTACCAGACCTAACTGGAAGCCATCGAAGTTCTCCTTATAGTAATTGAATAATCCAATTTGCAATCCTTTTCCGCTTTTTGCCATGTTCATGGGGGCAAGTTGTGCACCGGTAAAACTTCCGCCTACCACGTTACCGAGTCCGGATATTTGCATACCGTGCATGTCTTCTCCTGTGATGTTACCCAAGCCGCTGATTTGTATGCCTCGCAGACTTTGGCCTACAATATTCAGAAGCCCGGAAGTGGTGATGCCATTGAAGCTCTCACCCGCAATATTGGCTAATCCTGCCAGGTGCACACCCGAAGAGTTTTCACCGCTAATGTTCAGCAGACCACCTATGATAACACCACTGGTGTTGTCTCCTGTTATATTGGTGAGCCCCGAGAAAATGACACCTTGTGCATGATTTCCCGTGATGCCGACTAAACCGGATATGGATACGCCACTGAGATTATTCCCATTCACGTTACTGATACCGGCAATCTGGACGCCTCGCATACTGCCTCCTACTAAGTTGGCAAGTCCTGTGATTTGTACACCGTTCATGTCACGCAACACCACTCCACCCAGTAGATTGATACCCACGCCGTTCAGGCGGTTCATGGAGGAAAAAAGACCGAGGTTGAGGCAGGTACTGCCGACAGTATCAGTCTGCTGTGTAGACATGTTCTTCCACAAGGATAGGTTGATGCCGACAGGCTCTCTGTCTTTCTTTGTTGTTGACGGACTGTCAGTGGTCTGTGCAGGGAGTGTACCCGCAACCATCAGTAATGCAATAATGGATGGAAATAATCGTCTCATTGGTTTCAATCTTTAATTTCGTCCGGCCAAGGGGCTAATTTGCCGGTGGCACGAAGCGTAGGACGCTGTGCATCTACCGACCGGAGATAGTTACTTAATTTCTGTGCTAATTTCTTTACGATACGCGGATTCTTTATAGCCACGTCGTTTTTCTCGCTGATATCTTCCGGAATATTAAACAGTTCACGTTTACCGTCCGCAAAGTAATATACAAGTTTCCAGTTACCGGAGCGGATGGAACAGGTAGCCCCAATACCTGGGCCCGAAGGTCCCCAACTATGGGGATAGTGCCAATAGATATCACGATCCTTGACTTTACCCTTTCCTGTCAACAACGGCATAAAACTGATACCATCCCGTTTTTGCACGGTAGTGTACTTCTGGACACCTGCTATCTCAAGAATAGTCGGGTAGAAATCTTCAATCATCAGATAATCTCCACATTTCGTGTCCGGAGTTACTACACCGGGCCAGCTCACGATCATCGGTTCGCGTACACCGCCCTCGTAAGCGGAACCTTTTCCACTGTTAAGCGGGTAATTCTGTGTATGCAGTTCTCCGGCACGGGTATGTGCAGCCAGTCCGCCATTATCGGACATGAAGAGAATGACTGTATTTTCTGTCAGATGGTTGCGTTCCAGATAATCCATCAGATCTCCCAGACTTTTATCCATCCCTTCAATGAGGGTGGCATAGGCGGCCTCTACGGGTGGAAGTCCTTTATCCAGATATTTCTGATAGAAGCGATAGTCCGGTTGTATAGGCGTATGAATGGCATAATGAGCCATATATAAGAAGAATGGTTCATCTTTCTGTTGTGCGCTATCCAAAGCCTTCATCGCTTCCAGTGTAAGTGCTTCGCTGAGGAAGGTGTCCGTACCATGATATTTTTCCAATCCCGGAACTGCTGCCAACGGACTTTTCCCGTCCGGCTTATTACCGAAATTATTCTTGCCGTAGTAACTGGCCGGTGAACCGGCAGCGTGTCCGGCTATGTTTACTTCAAAGCCCATCGTCAGCGGATCAGCTCCGGGAGTATCATTGGCTCCAAAGTGGGCTTTGCCGCAATGAATGGTCTGATATCCGTTCTCTTTAAGCACTTGTGCAAGCGTAGTGACTTGTGTAGTGCGTTCGATTCCCGGTTCCTGACAAATACCATTTACATTCCATTTCGGATAGATCATCACAGAGTCCGGTTGTTCATGCGTTGTATTTTTGCGTAATGTCCAACTTGTCACACGATGCCGCGCGGCATTCATCCCTGTAAAAAGACTGACCCGAGTGGGGGAGCTGATACTACAGGCGTATGCTTGTGTGAACATCTTCCCTTGTGCCGCCAGGCGTTCCATATTCGGCGTGTGGTAAGTGTCGTTGTAATGCGTTCGTTGAGTCCAGAAAGGCAGCGAAGTATCCTGCCATCCCATGTCGTCAACCAAAAACAGAACTATGTTCGGACGTTGCTTTTCTTTCGGCGCTCCCTTTGCCGGAGATGCCGCAATCGCTTCTCCTGCCATACCACACATGGGCAATATGGCAGCAGATAGTAATAATTCGTTTTTCATTTGAGATGATACTTTATAAAGGTTAGTTTCTTTTTCTTATCCCTTCGCCTCTTGGTATAAGAACCGTTTAATGGAGCGTTTGGGCGTTTTCTCAAATTCTTCGGGATAGATTTTCATTTTGAATATCTGGCTGTATGCCGGAAGCTCTGCGTTTAACGCAACGCGGTTTTCTTCCATGACACGTTCGATGTCCGTAGTGGTCAGACCATGCGCAAAAGCATCGTCAAAGTCAGGATATACCAGTCCGACAAGCTTTTCATTTTGCTGTACGATGATGCTTTCGGCAACATACGGCAGGTTGTTCAGCTTGTCTTCTATTTCTTCGGGATAGATATTCTGTCCGCTGGCACCGAGCAACATGTTCTTGCTGCGTCCCTTGATGGTTACATTGCCCTCGGCATCCATCAGCGCAAGGTCACCGGTGTGCAACCAACCGTCTGCATCAATAGCCTCACGGGTGGCTTCTTCATTTTTATAGTATCCCAGCATGACGTTAGGTCCGCGGCATACGATTTCTCCCGCTATGTTTTCCGGATCAGGAGAAAGGATTTTCACTTCCATACGGGGGACGGCCTTACCGCAGGAACCCGGTTTGAAGCGTGACCAGTCTTCGTAACAGATGATCGGCCCGCATTCTGTCATTCCGTAACCTACCGTGTAGGGGAATTCTATCATGCGAAGGAACTGTTCTACTTCCTGGTTGAAAGCGGCACCCCCTACAATGACTTCCGCAAAACGTCCACCGAAGGCACTGACTACTCCTTCGCGTACGGTTGTCTTGATCTTGTCGTTGATGATGGGGACTTTAAGCAATAGTTTCATGGTTGGTGTTTCCAGTTTCGGAAGCACGTTCTTCTTGATAATCTTTTCTATAATAAGCGGTACGGCTACCACCAGGTGCGGCTTCACTTCCGAGAATGCCTGGAAGATAATCTTCGGGCTTGGCATACGGGTGAGGAAGTATATCTGACATCCTGCGGAGAACTCGTACAGGAATTCGAATGCCAGGCCATACATGTGCGCCATCGGTAGCATGGAGATAATCTTATCCCCGGCCTTCAGTGGCAATACCTCAAATGCAAATGCTGTATTCGACCACAGACTGCGATAGGGTAGCATTACGCCTTTGGAATAACTCGTCGTACCGGAAGTATAGTTGATTACTGCCAGTTCTTCAGGCTGGTCCTTGTGATATTCGATGTGTTCCTTGCGGAAATTCTTGGGATATTTCTTGCCGAACAACTCATTCAGATGTTCGCGGGCATAATCCAACTTTTCCGTACGGGATATCAGGATAGAGAAATCCGTCATCAGGATGATACCTTCCAGAATGGTCATGGCGGCTTCATTCAGATTTTCCCATACCTGGTCGCCCACAAACAGTAATTTGGCTTCGGAATGGTTTACGATGTTATGTATATTATCCGCTTTAAATTCGTGCAGGATAGGAACTGCAACGGCTCCGTAGGTCAGTGTAGCGAGGAAAGTAACTCCCCAGTGTGAACTGTTACGTCCGCAGATGGCAATTTTATCTCCTTTCTTGATGCCGCTTGCTTCGAAGATTAAGTGTACTTTCTCTATTTTGCGGGCTACGTCTTTGTATTGCAGAGTAGCCCCATTATAATCGGTCAGGGCATCCAGGTCCCAATTCTGTTTAATGCTGTTCTCAATATAGGCGATAAAACTTTGTTCCATGATATTATATATTGCACATTTAGTTGAAATTTGTGCAAATATAAGGCTTTATAGAAAGAATGCAAATTTTTAACTGAAAAAAGCGGAGGGGATGTACAATTTAGCTTGACGGATGAATCTCACCACAGAGTAACACAGAGTTCCACAGAGTTTTATTTTCCTTGAGTTCAAATTAATAAAACTCTGTGTTACTCTGTGGTGAATTTAATGCATTACCGCCCTAAGTACCAGTTGTACATGCGTTGTACGCCTTCTTCAATCTCCACTTTGTGATGCCAGCCCAGAGCGTGCAGTTTCGAGGGGTCAGTCAGTTTGCGCATGGTTCCGTCCGGTTTGGTGCTGTCGAAAGTCAGCTGACCTTGGTAACCTACGGTGGAAACTATCAGTTCGGCCAGTTCGCGGATAGAGATTTCCTTGCCTGTACCTATATTAATATGGCAGTTACGAATATCTTTATCACCTTGTTTGTAGGTGTCTTTGAAGTCTACATGCTCCATGACGAAGATGCTGGCATCTGCCATTTCTTCGCTCCAGAGGAATTCGCGAAGAGGTGTGCCTGTACCCCATAATTTCACTTCACTGTTGCTGATACCGTATTTGGCAAGGATGGCAAGAATATCTTCCTTACTGCTGTTGCCGTCGATACCTTCTACCGGACGCTGGTTCAGATCTTTGCATATTGCATCCCAGTCGCCTTGCTTCAGGCAATGAGCCAGATGTATCTTGCGAATCATGGCAGGGAGCACATGGCTGCGTTCCAGATCGAAGTTGTCATTCGGACCATAGAGGTTGGTAGGCATTACGGCGATGTAATTCGTGCCATATTGCAGGTTGAAACTCTCGCACATTTTCAGTCCGGCAATCTTGGCAATGGCGTACGGTTCGTTGGTATATTCCAGCGGAGAGGTGAGGAGCACTTCTTCTTTCATGGGTTGTTCGGCATCACGCGGATAGATGCAGGTGCTTCCCAGGAAGAGGAGTTTCTTCACATTGTGGCGAAAACTTTCACCGATGACGTTTTGCTGTATTTGCAGGTTTTTGTAGATGAAGTCGGCACGGTAAATGCTGTTTGCCATGATGCCGCCAACGAAAGCAGCGGCAAGGAATACATATTCCGGTTGTTCTTCATCAAAGAATTTACGTACGGAAACGGCATCCAGCAAATCGAGCTCTTTGTGGGTTTTGCCAATGAGATTGGTATATCCTTTATCTTGCAGGTTTTTCCAGATGGCGGAGCCTACCAGACCACGGTGTCCGGCTACGTAGATTTTGGCGTTCTTGTCTAACATTATAGTTCTGATTTTTATATATTATTTTTCAAGTGATCTCAGATATAGCTTCTTCACAAACTTCATATCGTGTGCTGCCATGATTTTCACCAATTCTTCAAAACTGGTTTGTCTCGGGTTCCAGCCTAAAAGAGTTTTGGCCTTTGTCGGATTACCTAACAGCTGTTCCACTTCGGCAGGGCGGAAATATTTAGGATCTATTTCTATAAGCGTTTTTCCAGTTTGCACATCGATACCTTTTTCTTCTACGCCTTCACCTTCCCAGCGCAGTTCGATGCCTACTTCCTTGAAGGCAAGGGTGGCAAACTCGCGGACGGTATGCATTTCGCCTGTGGCTATCACGAAGTCTTCCGGTGTATCGTGCTGAAGAATCAGCCACATACATTCTACATAATCTTTCGCATATCCCCAGTCGCGACGTGCATCCAGATTACCCAGATACAGTTTGTCCTGGAAACCTTGGGCTATGCGGGCGGCGGCCAGCGTAATCTTACGGGTTACGAATGTTTCTCCTCTACGTTCGCTTTCGTGATTGAAAAGGATACCGTTTACGGCAAACATACCATAACTTTCGCGGTAGTTCTTTGTAATCCAGAAGCCGTATTGTTTGGCTACTCCGTACGGGCTGCGGGGATAGAAAGGAGTTGTTTCCGATTGGGGGACTTCCTGTACTTTACCGTAAAGTTCCGAAGTGGAGGCTTGGTAAATCTTTGTCTTTTTCTCCATGCCGAGGATGCGGACAGCTTCCAGCATACGCAGCGTGCCGATGGCATCTGCCTCTGCGGTGTATTCCGGTACGTCGAAAGATACTTTTACATGGCTTTGTGCAGCGAGGTTATATATTTCGTCCGGCTGTACCTGTTGGATGATGCGGATCAGCGAGCTGCTGTCCGTCATGTCACCGTAATGCAGGTTAATGGTGCGCTTTTGCTTCATGTCGCGTACCCATTCGTCGAAGTACAGATGTTCGATGCGCCCTGTATTGAATGAAGAAGAACGGCGGAGAATACCGTGCACTTCATATCCTTTCTGTAATAAGAATTCGGCGAGAAACGAACCGTCCTGACCTGTTATTCCGGAGATTAAAGCTGTTTTCATATTGTAGGCTTCTTTATTGATTATTTTTTGCGGGAGCAAAATTCGTTATTTTTTACGAGAATACAAAACTTATTGGCTTGTCACTTATATATCTTATCTACTATCAGTGCAATAGCCCCATCTCCCGTTACATTGCAGGCAGTACCGAAGCTATCCATTGCAATGTAGAGTGCGATCATCAGTGCCTGTGCCGATTCATCGAAACCGAGCATGGATTGCAGGATACCCAGGGATGCCATGATGGCACCACCGGGAACTCCCGGAGCGGCTACCATCGTGATTCCCAGCATGAAAATGAAACCGGCAAACAAGGGGAAATCAAAAGGCATGCCTTGCATCATCATCAGAGCAAGAGCGCATGCTACGATTTTCAGCGTGCTGCCGGATAAATGTATCGTGGCGCAAAGAGGGATAACAAACCCTGCAATATCAGAGGATACGCCGTTCTTCTTTGTCTGTTCCAGGGTAACAGGGATAGTGGCGGCAGAAGACTGTGTACCTAAAGCCGTGAAATAGGCGGGCAGCATCTTTCCTAACAATTTAAAAGGATTCCGGCGGACAAACAGCGCAGCGATACAATATTGAAATACCAGCAGGAAGATGTGCAGCAGGAAGATTACGCCGATAATCTTTATAAATACCATTAAGATAGAGAATACCTGTCCCGAATGTGTCATATTAAGGAATATGCCGAATATATAAATAGGAAGCAACGGCAGGATCACTGCACTGATCATACGGACAATGATATCCTGAAAATCACGTGCTGCATTCTTCAGTGTATCGTTTTTCAGTTGGGCAAGTCCCAACCCTAAAGTGAAAGCCAGTACCAGTGCCGTCATCACATTCATGAGCGGTGGAATGGCGACTGAGAAAAACGGCAATATCCCTTGCGCTTCACTGACCTCTTCCAGCGGGGCACCGGACTCTATCAGATGAGGAAATATAGTTACTCCTGTAAAGTAAGAGAGGAAACCGGAAAACAGGGTTGCCCCGTAAGCTATCAGGGCGGTAATCAACAGCAGTTTCCCGGCACCTTTACCGATGTCGGCAATGGCTACGGTAACCAGTCCCACAATAATCAGCGGTATGGAGAAATTTAGAAATTCGCTGAAGATACCGTTGAATGTAACGAACAGGCGTACCAATTCTCCGGGAAGAAAATTACCAAAAAGAATACCGAATGCGATGGCTATAAGGATACGCGGCAGTAAGCCGATATGTAGTTTTTTCATAAAACTGAATTTAAGTTTCTCCATTGAAATAGAGTTATGTTTGCAAAAGTACGATTTTTATTCGAAATTCATACGAACAAATGCCCTTGACATATTGTTTCCATTTCAATGAAACAATAACAAAAAAATGCAAGTTATGACAGAAAAAGGACAAAAGACAGACATCGGCTTAATCGGACTTGCCGTGATGGGGGAGAATTTAGCTTTGAATATGGCGGACAAGGGATGGCATGTGTCCGTGTTTAACCGTACTGTTCCGGGAGTGGAAGAAGGTGTGGTAGAACGCTTTATCAACGGTCGTGCCAAAGGGAAAAGTATTGAAGGATATACTGAAATTCCTGACTTTGTAGAATCCATTTCCACCCCGCGCAAAATCATGATGATGGTGCGTGCCGGCAGTGCCGTAGATGAACTGATGGAACAACTCTTTCCGCATCTTTCTCCGGGAGATATCTTGATAGATGGAGGCAACTCAAACTATGAAGATACCAACCGTCGTGTGGCATTGGCCGAATCGAAAGGTTTCCGCTTTGTCGGTGCCGGTGTTTCGGGCGGTGAAGAAGGAGCGTTGAACGGTGCTTCTATTATGCCGGGCGGTTCCGTTACTGCCTGGGATGAGGTAAAACCCATCCTGCAAAGTATTGCTGCACGTGCTGCCGATGGTACTCCTTGCTGTGACTGGATTGGTCCGGCCGGCTCGGGACATTTCGTTAAAATGATACATAATGGTATCGAATACGGTGATATGCAGTTGATTGCCGAAGCCTACTGGGTGATGAAGAATCTTCTGCAACTGAATAATGAAGACATGGCTTCCGTTTTTGCCCACTGGAATGAGGGTAAGTTGCGTAGCTATCTGATAGAAATCACAGCCAATATTCTTCGGCATAAGGATAAGGCGGGCGGTTACCTGATTGACAAGATACTGGACACTGCCGGACAGAAAGGCACCGGTAAATGGTCCGTTATCAATGCAATGGAATTGGGTATGCCTCTGGGACTGATTGCAACGGCTGTTTTTGAGCGTAGTCTTTCAGCGCAGAAAAATCTGCGTGAGGCAGCTTCCAAACAATTCATTTGCCAGCGCTCACAAGTGGTCTATAATAAGCCGGAACTGGTGAAAGATATTTATTCCGCTTTGTATGCTTCTAAACTGGTATCCTATGCACAAGGTTTTGCCGTGTTGCAAAAAGCGTCCGAATCTTTCGGCTGGGATCTCGATCTGGCATCCATTGCCCGTATGTGGCGCGGAGGCTGTATCATCCGCAGTATATTCCTGAATGATATAGCGGCTGCTTTTGAGGCACAGCAGAAGCCGAAACATTTGCTACTCGCTCCTTATTTCCGGGAAGAAATCAAAGAGTTGCTCTCCGGTTGGAAGCACCTTGTAGCCCATGCGATGAAAGAGGAACTGCCTGTTCCGGCTTTCTCTTCCGCATTGAACTATTTCTATTCGCTGGTATCTGCGAAGCTCCCTGCTAATATGATTCAGGCTCAGCGTGACTATTTCGGCGCACATACCTTTGAGCGTACCGATGAACTTCGCGGACAGTTCTTCCATGAAAACTGGACCGGACATGGCGGAGATACAAAATCAGGTACCTATAATGTATAAAATGAAGCCCTGGTAATAAAATTATGAAGCAAGAGCTAATGAATTTATTGCAAGGGCTAATTTGCAGAAGCTAATCAAAAAAAACAAGATTCTATGAGTAAATTTGTAATGATCATATTCGGCGCTTCGGGCGACTTGACGAAACGCAAACTGATGCCGGCACTCTACTCGCTCTACAAGGATAATCGTTTGCCCGAAGGATTTGCCATTCTCGGTATCGGCCGTACCGACTATGCGGATGAAACTTATCGCGACTATATCCTGAACGAGCTGGAACATTTTGTCACACCGGCCGAAGTGGGAATGAAAGAGTTCTGCACTCATTTGCACTACCTTAGTATGGACCCTGCCATAGAAGAAGGTTACGGAACCCTGGACAGCCGTTTGCAGGAAATCACCGGTGAAAAGGAACCGGACAATTTACTGTTCTATCTCGCTACGCCGCCCTCACTTTATGGCGTCATCCCTCTACATCTGAAAACAGCCGGATTGAATCGTAAACATACCCGCATCATCGTCGAAAAGCCTTTCGGCTACGACCTGAAGTCGGCACAAGAATTAAACCATATCTATGCTTCCGTTTTCGAAGAGTCTCAGATCTATCGCATTGACCACTTCCTTGGTAAAGAGACGGCACAAAATATTCTTGCTTTCCGTTTTGCCAATGGCATTTTTGAACCGTTGTGGAATCGTAATTACATCGATTATGTAGAGGTTACCGCTGTCGAGAATCTCGGTATCGAACAGCGTGGCGGCTTCTATGACGGTACAGGCGCTTTGCGCGACATGGTACAGAACCACCTTATCCAACTGGTGGCCCTCACTGCCATGGAGCCTCCCGCTGTCTTCACCGCCGATAATTTCCGTAACGAAGTGGTAAAAGTCTACGAGTCACTGAAACCTCTGACGGATGAAGATTTGAATGAACATATAGTCCGCGGACAATATACCGCTTCCGGTTCTAAAAAGGGCTACCGTGAAGAGAAGAACGTCCCCGCCGATTCGCGCACTGAAACTTACATCGCCATGAAGATCGGTATTGATAACTGGCGTTGGAGCGGCGTACCTTTCTACATCCGCACAGGAAAGCAGATGCCTACCAAGGTGACGGAAATCGTAGTGCACTTCCGTGAAACGCCCCATCAGATGTTTCATTGCCATGGCGGACACTGTCCGCGGGCTAACAAACTAATCCTCCGCCTGCAACCCAACGAGGGTATTGTGCTGAAATTCGGCATGAAAGTTCCCGGACCGGGATTCGATGTGAAGCAGGTAATGATGGACTTCAGTTACGACCAACTGGGCGGACGCGCCACGGGCGATGCTTATGCCCGCCTGATTGAAGACTGCATTCAGGGCGACCCGACACTCTTTACCCGCAGTGATGCTGTCGAAGCCTCCTGGCGTTTCTTTGATCCTGTGCTGCGCTATTGGAATGAATATCCTGACGCGCCTCTCTACGGTTATCCTGTCGGAACCTGTGGGCCGCTGGAAAGTGAAGCTATGATGCACGAACATGGTGCCGACTGGACCAATCCGTGTAAAAACCTTACGAACACTGATCAATATTGTGAGTTATGAAAACTTATATCTATAGTACAGCTGTCGAAACGGCGCGCGCTCTCATCAAGCACCTTATTAGTTTGATGGAGGAAGAGCCGCAGAAGATTTTTCACATAGCATTCAGTGGAGGCAGCACGCCCTCGCTCATGTTCGATTTGTGGGCGGAAGAATTCAAGGATGCCACTCCGTGGAGCCGTATGCGTATTTATTGGGTGGACGAACGGTGTGTACCTGCCGAAGATTCGGAGAGTAACTATGGCAATATGCGCCGGCTGTTGCTGGATGAAGTGGGAATACCTGAGGAGTATATTTTTCCTATTGACGGCAGTAACGATCCCGATGATGAGGCGAATAGCTATTCTCGCATAGTGCGTTGCAATGCGCCACTCTGGCATGGCTTTCCGGCTCTTGATATTGTTCTGTTGGGGGCGGGAGAAGACGGGCATACCTCGTCCATTTTCCCCGGTCAGGAGTATTTGCTTTCTTCTTTCCATCCTTACGAGGTAAGCGTTAATCCCTACAATGGGCAGAAGCGCATAGCCATGACCGGCTGTTTGCTTTTTAATGCCAAGCAGCTGATTTTCTTTGTGACAGGCAGAAACAAATCTAACGTTGTGCGCGATATTCTGGATTCGGGTGATACCGGTCCGGCTGCCTATGTGGCGCATCATGCCTGGAATGTGGAAGTGTTTATGGATGAGCTGGCGAAACCCCAACCCATCCATGAGAGTGATTTATAAAAAAAAGAGAGTGATTTATCATCAATTGGACGTTCCGCTTTCCAGAATGCTGACGATGGAGAACAGCGTGAAACAGATGCCGCCTAATCCTGCCAATACGCGTGCGGGAACAAAGTAGACATCATTCAGTGTTGTCATTTCAAACAGAAAAGCAGAGAGGAAAAGACAAGTAAGCGCGGTGAGCACCGGAATGAGCGGAATTCGGTTCGCCAGCTTAAAGACGTTCCGCCAAATAACAGCCAGCAGAATTACTTTGCTGGATATGCTGTAACAAACTAAACCCAGACCTATCATAATGTATCCGGTGGAAGACTTGCCTGGGTCGGCATTCGTCAGCACCCAAAGTCCCCACAGGATACTCAGTGTCCCCATCACCAATACGAGGGCGGGCCACCATTTCCGTTCGGCACCACTATAAGAGTTACGTATCTGCCGGACAATGGTAGCAACCAGTGCAACCAGGCTTGTACAGATGCATGCCAGTCCGGCCATTACGTGTCCGGCCACATAGTAAGCGGTGTGGATATCACTTTGCCCCAATAACCAGAATGCCCAAACCCATGTAATGACGGCGAACACAACAGCCAGAATGATGAGTATGTCCGCCTGTGCCGAAGAGAATGACTTGGCAGGTACGGCATGGTCAGTCTTCTTGGAATTTTGCGTGATGAAGGTGAAGCGGGTGGAAGAGGTGGCGGTAGTGGCTACACATGCAGTGATGAAAGCTACTCCGCAAATGACATGTCCCGCAACGAAATGGGCCACCGTACTGCCGTCATTAATGTATGTCATTCCACCGATGAAACACACCACGGCAGCCAGATAGCCGATGATGGGCAGGGCATATTTTGCCGCCGTACTATACGTGTGGATAATCTGCCGGATGATGGTGCCTGCCGTAGCGAACAGTGCGATACATATCATTCCTAAAGAGAAGACCACGGGCCCCGCAACGAATCGGTTCGTGTCCGTCCCCATGTCGAGCACAAAGGCTCCGTAGCCGAAACAAAAAAGGGCCATCAGCAATGGGATAGCCCTGAAAAGGATACTAATACCGTAATTCATAACTGTTATCGTTTTTAAGTTTCCCCTTCCAACAGTATTCCTTACGGTTTGTTTTCGGTTTTAATATTTGTTCACCACAGATTTATTTCTCAAAGATGGCATTCCTGTATTCGTTGGGCGTCATGTCATAGCGTTCGCGGAAGAGGCGGTGGAAGGTGGACGCATTGGGCAATCCACATTCTTCGGCGATGTGACTGATGATATATTCGGGGTGCTCGCGGATGAGTTCGACTGCATGTTCCAGGCGCAGGTTGTTGATATAGGCGGTAGAGCTTACTCCGGTACACTGCATCAGGATGACGTTGAGGCGAGTTCGGTTTGTGCCCGATAGCATGCACAAGTCGTGGCGTGAGAATTTAGGATCCAGATAAGGAGACTGTTTGCTGAGTATGCCTTCCATTAGATCAAATATCCGGCGGTTTTCTATCTGTTCCAGTGTGTTGTATCCTCGCTTCGGTTCATTATCTTTTTCTTCATCATCTTCCGTTCCATGGTCTTGCAGGTCCGGCATGTTGTCTTCTTGTCTGCATTCGGCAGCGGTTTTCATTTGTTCTATCTTCTGTTGCAGGGCGTTGATGGTGTCGCGGCTTTCGCTCAATCGCTTTTTGCTGTTCATTTCTTCGTTGATGCTGCGTGCCATTGCCCGGTTTTTGCGGCGTATGTTGAGGGTGTATCGGACAATGAGCGCCAGGCCGGCGCATAGCAACAGCATGATGCAGATGGCTGAGATGAGGAGGATATTTCGTTCGCGCAGTTCGTTGGCCTGTTGTTGCAGCAGGGCTTCCTTTTCGGTGGTGTCGTATATGGCGGCGAGCTCCAAGGCGGTGTTGCGTTCTTCGCGTTTTTTGATGCTGTCGCACAGTATGGACAGTTGTTTATAGTAGTGGGTTGAACGGCGGTAGTCGCCTTTACTTGCGTAGGCTTCGCCCAATGTGCGCTTAATGGTGACCATGTGATAGTTCACGCTGTCTCTCTGACTGATCAGGAATTGCTCGCGGGTGGTATTCATGCGGATGATTTCGTCGTACATACGGCGATCAAAGAGGTAGGGCATGATGAGGTAGTTGTCGCGGCTGTGTACGTGACTTACGGTGAGGAATTTCTTGTAGAATTCTTCTGCTTCTTTGTGGCGTCCCAAGCGTTGCAGAACTACGGCGCGATGGGCGTAGAGGGCTTTGAGTTCTTTCTGTTCGAGCCCTTGCATCTGGGGTTCGCCGCCCTGTTCGCGGGTGACTACGGACTGGAGGGCGTCGAGTGTGCTGAGGGCTTCTTCGTACAGTTTGTCCCTTTGCTGCATCACGAGTAGGGTGTTGTAGTTGTAGCGCAGGTTGTCGTACTTGTATTCGTAATCGGTGTGGAGCATCAGGTCGACGGCTTGGTGCATGTACTCGTAGCCTTGGGACTTGTTGCCCTGGTAGTAGATCATCTTTCCCAGATTGAAGAGGGCGATGGAGTGCATGGGTTGGTTTCCGGTGGCTTTTGCTTTGCCCAGCAGGAGATTGACACATTCGGCTTTCCCGACTTCGTTGTGCAGGCAGTCGTAGGTGGAGATAAGGCGGTGGAGCTGATCCATATATTCATCGTCGTTCTGGCGTATGGAGTCGCTTTCGAGGGCACGGCGATAGTTTTTTAGGGCGTGGCGGTAGTGACCGTTGTTGAAGTAGAGGTCGCCTTCAGTGATGTCTAAGCGATGGGTGGGGAGGAGTTTGCGGATGCGCAACTCGTCCATGATACGGCAGGCCAGGGGAAAGTTGGAGAAAGTATAACGATAGACATTGTCATCGGTGAGGAGGCTGTCGGGCAGGGCGACGTCAGCGGCAATGGTGTCGTTAAGGGCGTTAAAGTTGCTTTCGGACGCGTGCAGAGTGGTGCGGGCCAGACAAATAAGGAGGCAGGACAGCAGGCAACTGCCGAGTAAACGGTAGTCAAGAAAGCGACAGTGGAATTGTTCTTGTCGTTTCATTAAAAGTTTTGATTAAAGTTGATGTTGTCGTCTTGCGGAGACAAAGATACGTTTTGTGGGGGAGAAAAGCAAGGGAAGAGGAACTTTTTAGAGTCCCGTTCCTCCCTCGTTCCATCCGGGTGTCCAAGGTATGATGGTGCCGCTCACTTGGTCTATACCGAAGTTGAGGGTGGCTGCCAGGCGTAGGGTAGTGGCTGTGGCGGG